>JACCDY011068930.1_pt1 | contig 206440 bp, 209 predicted proteins | sample 7446391 | NCBI WGS metagenome assembly JACCDY01 (sample SAMN15323451, study PRJNA562643) | freshwater metagenome | isolation source: river surface water | place: USA:Blue River Watershed | collected 2017-08-18 | reverse complement strand
TGTTGTGTTAACAAACATGGAATAAGTGATATATCCCAAAATAGAAACACCTGTAACAGCAATCCCTATCATTCCCGCCGGAGTGCTTAAAACTGTTAAAATGGATGTGAGCAATCCGGAAATCGTCATAATACAAATCTTCTTAGCGTTAAACTGTAAGTTATACTTTTCATTATATGGAATTTGCTATATAAATCAATAGACTTTATCGGTGCAATCAAGAACACACCAAGATACTTTATCATTTCTCTCCGTTTTGAATAAACGCTTCGCAAGAAAGTCACTTGACGCAATCCTCATTTTCACTCCCATGCATCATTGCATAAAAAAAGCCTTTCTTTTGCAAGAAAGGCTCTTAGGCTTTCAATCTATACTTGCACCGTGTGCATAATGAGATTGTCTTGTATCAGTTGTTCCCTGACCCTGGCTTGTTCTGGATCGCTTCACTTTCTTGCTTCGGATCGCTGTTGAGGTGCGTTGGTACTTCTTCAGCCTGATTGGGCGAGAATAGCACAGGTGTGCTTTTGTCTTGCTCCTCTGTCTTGGTTGCTGACTTGACTTCGACTGTTAATGGATCTTGAGCTTGAGCTGCGTTTTCGCCGTTCCCCTCTGTGACTGGAGATGCTGGCGGGGTTCCTGCATTTTCATTTGCGCCATTTACTTCGAGCTCTTCGGTCTTAATTACCACTTTATTGAGCTGCCTTAATTGATCGAGATACCGCTGAGCAGTAACTGCAATTTCTGGGAGTGTCTCTGTTTTCCCCGCGAGACACTGTAAAAGCTTTTCTAACATGACATACAGTGCGTCTGATTGGGTAGCCTTTAAGACAGAGACTGCGTCTGATTGCAGATTGCTGACCAGCTCTTCTTGTTGTTTCTCTAGTTCAGCTAGTTCAGCTTTTAGATCTGTGTTTTCTTTTTTTAGAGATTCGTTTGTTGCTATTAGAGATTTGAATTCATTCTGATAGTTTTCTATGCATGTCTTTGCAGTGCTGTGCAAATCTAAGTATTTTTTCCTCGCACAGGCGAGCTCACGGTTGAGCGCGCCGTACGTAGACTCAAGAGTATCATGGTCATCCTTAAGCATCCGATGCTCTTTTTGCAGTTGAGCTAGAGCCTGTTTGTCTGTTGTGGAGTCTGTGAAAAACCATCCGGCTGTCCAATCATATGCAAAGCTTGAGATAGTGAATAAAAAGCCTCGTGATGCTTCTTTTGTCTCAACCTCTTGTTCTGCGCTTTGATTGGCATTGAATGACTCTTCTTGATCAGGTTGCGGCGTTGCCATGTCTTGTGTTGTGTCTGCTGTGTTAACAAACATGGAATAAGTGATATATCCCAAAATAGAAACACCTGTAACAGCAATCCCTATCATTCCCGCTGGAGTGCTTAAAACTGTTAAAATGGATGTGAACAATGGAGAAATCGTCATAATAAAACTCTCTTTATGTTATGGATTATGTACTTATACCTGCCATTGTACTTAGTTTTTGTCTCATAATCAATAAGATAGGTCATTTGTTGAGTATTTAGTTACATAACAAAGGTCCATTGAGGTTTCTCGAAATCGGCCTGAAATATCTGCTCATTTCCATGCGAAAAATCAATCCGTACTTTTAAATAAAAATTTGTCTTTTTTGAGCGCGCTGATTCAACGCAGAGCAGTATGATTCTGATGCAACCACGCTATTATATGTTTTTCCGGCCGTGGTCTGAACTTCAAGATAAGGGATTTGCAATCAATGATTTTTGCAAATCAGGCTATTGAACTGTGAAGGAATTTATGAACGCCACTAACTCAGCGGTAGAGTCTGTTCTTAGCTTATGCTAAAATTCTCTCTTATGTATGATTGCTGTTACGGAAATCTCAATATATGTCATCCTCTCTCTCTAAAAGAAACTCAATGGTGCTCTATACTACAGAAAATGATATTTGGAGCCATAGAGTTCGAATCGTTCTGGCTGAAAAAGGCGTCTCCTATGAGCAAGCCTCTATTAAAATTTCATCTCCTCCTGCTGAGCTTATTGAAATAAACCCCTCTTTGACCTTACCGACGCTCGTTGATCGAGAATTAGTGCTTTATGGGTCTGAAATTATTATGGAATATCTTGATGAGCGCTATCCATTTCCATCTTTAATGCCGATTTACCCCGTTGCAAAAGCAAGATGTAGAATGATGATGCACAGAATTAATAGCGACTGGTATTGCCTTTTAGACAAACTAGAAGCAGGTGATGTCAGTGCGAAAAAAGAACTGTTAGAATCTTTATTATCTATTTCATCAATGCTAGATGAGCCTCCATTCTTTATGACAGATGAATTCACATTGGTCGATTGTTGTGTCATTCCCCTATTTATTCGTTTAAAATCTTGGGGCTGTGTCATACCTCCTCAGGCAACTGGGCTATGGGGATATATCAAAAAAGTGATGAAAAGAGAAAGTGTCTTACAAAGTCTAAGTGCTCAAGAGAAAACATGGCTTCATGATTTGGTAGGGTAAGTCTATGCATACAACCTCTTCTCTTTATTACCCACTGCGTCTTTTTTTAGTGCGATCTTTTTATGAATGGATCGTCAAGAATCAATGGACACCCTTAGTTGTTGTTGACATACAAAACGATCCTCACTTAGAAGCGCTACGGCCTTACAGCAAAAACCATAAAATTACACTTGACATTGCTGATGATGCTGTCGATGGTCTGTCTTTTGATGAGGACGGACTCAGAGCAACCTGTTATTTTGACGAGCAACCTCACAATGTCTTTGTACCACTCTCTGCCATTATCTCAATCGCTGCGGCAGAAAATGGTCGAGGAGTCGATTTTGATACAGATGAGGAGCAGGAAGATATTGTGTTTTATTTGGAACAGCTCAAAAAAAATCAAAATCCTTCTCCAAAAACAGCGCATCTCAAAATTATTCGCCACCAACCTACAGAGGTCACAGATGAAAGCTAGATCATGCTGTTGGTTCTTCATATGTGCAGCTGCATCTGTGCATTTGAGCGGCTGTAATTTGATCTCTCATCCAGAACAAGCGCCTGCTACTTTGCACACGGATCGCCGATCTTCGGCGACCGTCCTGATTGATTCGAAGCTCGAAGTAGAATGTGCTGAAATACTAAAAAAACACATTTCTCAACCTGAAAACGCACATGTTTATATCAAAATTTTCAATAAATATGTACTGATTTTAGGACAATATCTCAATCGAGATGAAATTCAAACGATTCAAAGTGCCATTTCATCGATACAGGGTATAAAAAATGTGTATAATGAAATTTCGCTCACTCCGCCAAGTTCATCGTGGCAGCGTGCAAAAGATCAGTGGATCACTACAAAAATTACAGCTGGGATGATGCTCTCTCCGAAAACAAGTCCTTGGAAGATCCACGTATTAACAGAAAACGCAGTCGTATATTTCGTCGGTATTGTCACACCTGAAGAGGAAGAGTTCGCTCTATCTATCGCAAAAAGCACTTCAGGTGTGCGCAAAATTGTAAAATTATTCGATTATAAATCTTCATCTCCGTCCTCAGCCTGATCTCGATCAACTTGCGCCCAAACAGAGCGATAATATAAATAATTGATCACACTCAGTGCGATGCAAAATAAAATCACATATTTTCCTAAAGTTTCTCGCTCTAGACGTTTGGGCTCAGCAACATAATCTAAAAATGCTATCAAATCATGAATATGGTGATCATAATCTTGCCCAGCTTCCTGAGAATAAAGAGCTTGTGGCCCAGGTCCATCTAACCCATAGGCTTGCCACCCTTGCTCATGAATCAAAACATGCGGCATTGCAGTTTGTTTAAAGACATTATTATTCACCCCTGTAGGTCGACTTGGATCGTAAAAATATGAATGTAACATATCTGAGACCCACTGAGCTGAGCGATAACGTAATACTAAAGATAAATCAGGCGGCGCACTCCCAAAAAACAGCTCTCCTTGCTCTCTTGTCAAAGCAGGCAAAATCGGACTAGATGCAGGTAAATCGTGAAATTTTAGAAAACGATGAATTAAATCCTCCTGAATTCTATCTGTTTTCTGATCGACCCAACCAAAATGTCTGGCTAAATCCGTATAGCGCACCTGCTTTAAGCTATGGCATCCTGAACAAGCCGTCATAAAAAGCGCTGCTCCTCTTTCTTGAGCGGCACGATCTCGTCTATTAATCACTATTGTGGGTGATGACTGGACCTCAACATCGCGCGCATAGACTTCAGATAAACTCAAAATGAAGAAAAGTGCATTAAAAAGAATCTTTTTCACGTTGAAGGATCCTCCTGATCTGGCTTTTCAAAAGACGAATACATAGGCAAAAAAAGAAAAAAGCAAAAATATCCAGCAGAAAAAACACGTGCTAAAAATGTTTTCCAAGGGGTGGGCTGTTGAATTCCCAAAAGGCCTAAAGAGAGAAATGAGATGACAAAAATACTCAAATTCATCTTGTGCATCCAAGATCGATAACGAATCGATCGAATCGGAGAGCGATCAAGCCAAGGCACAAGAAACAAAACACCTAAAGAGCTTCCCATAGCCAATACTCCTGCCAATTTATTAGGTACTGCGCGCAAAATCGCATAAAAAGGTGTCATATACCAAACAGGGGCGATATGTTCAGGGGTAATCATAGGATTGGCCTCAATAAAATTCGGAGCTTCTAAAAACAAACCGGCACCCTCTGGAAAATAAAACACCACTGTTAAAAAAATCGTTGCCAAGACGCTCGTACCAAAGAGATCTTTGATAGTGAAATAGGGGTGAAAAGACACAGTATAGGATGTTGGTTTCGTCCTTTCGTATTCTTTCCCATCAGGATTATTTGAACCAACAGAATGTAATGCTAAAAGATGCAATCCGATCAGGCATAAAAAAACAACTGGTATAGCCACAACATGTAGGGCAAAAAATCTATTGAGCACAACATCGGAAATTGTATAATCACCTCTAATAAACAAAGCCAACTGAGGCCCTACATAGGGCACCGCCTCAAACAAGGAGGTAATCACCTGTGCTCCCCAATAAGACATTTGTCCCCATGGTAACAAATACCCAAAAAAAGCCTCAATAATCATTAAGACAAACAAAAAACAACCTAAGAGCCACAACAGCTCTCGTGGTTTTTTATAAGAACCATAAAGTAGGCCTCTAAAAATATGCAAATAGACCACAATAAAGAAAAAAGAAGCACCTGTTGAATGCAAATAACGAATCAGCCATCCGTAAGACACATCTCGCATCAATGATTCGACAGAATGAAAGGCTTCTGTCGCCATCGGTTTATAAAACATCGTCAACCATAAGCCGCTGATATATTGATTCAAAAAAAGAACGAGAGCGAAGGATCCAAAATAATACCAAAAATTAAGATTTTTTGGTGCACGATATTCACGCAAATGATGTGCAACATGCCCAATAATTGGCAATCGCTCATCAATCCATCCTGCGACATTTGAAACGAATCTCATTTTTAAGCTCCTTGGTACGCACCAATAATCACTTTTTTGGGATTTTCAAAATAATAAGGAGGCACAGCCAAATTTAATGGAGCGGGCACACCTTTAAAAACTCTACCGGCCAGATCATAGGATGACCCATGACATGGGCAATAAAAACCACCCGTCCAAGTGGGGCTCACGGAACCTGGCTGTGGCTGATAGTGCGGAATACACCCCAAATGAGTGCAGAGCCCTACAAGAATGAGATATTCGGGATTTAAAGATCGATAGATATTTCTCATAGCGATAGGCTGCTCCGATTCGGCAGAATCAGGATCGCGCAGTTGATCATGATTTTTATCATTTTCTAAGGATGCAATTTCCTGTGGTGTTCTACGGACAATCCAAACTGGCTTTCCTCGCCAAGGCACGGTGATCATTCCCCCTGGCGGAATCAAAGATAAATCGACTCCTACTGGAGCACCTTGATCTTTGGTCTTAGAAGATGGCCACCAACTTTGTAAAAAAGGAAATGCAACAAAACCAGCTGCGACCAAACCCATCAGTGAAGAAAGATAGCCTAAGAAATATCGACGATTGGTATCGCATTCTTGAGAATGATTGTTCTCTTTTTTCATAAAAGTATCTTATCTTGCGTATTAGAGTATAATGTAGATCTTATCTATTCATTTTTCATCTTTAAGCCATCTTATGCATGTTGAAAATTCTTCTGAGCAAATCTATCAGATTTTAGAGAACAGATTAAAAACAGCTTTTCCCAATGGAACCTGGTCACTCACCGGCCCCGATCAATGGCATCTTACGCTCAGCATTTGCGATCTTTCATTAGATCCACTCTCACGTTTAATGAAGCATAAAAAAATTCTCTCTTTGTTTGAAGATTTATTTACTGAGGGAAAATTACACTCTCTATCTATTCAAACACCGAAAAAAACAGAGCCACTATGATTTCACTATATGATGATTTTTTACCTTGGTTCTATAGTGTTCTGCCTGAAATATCGCATGATTGCGCTCTTCATGGTCTTCAGATAGAAGGTCGTCCCTATCTTAAACGTATTGGTTTCGCTGTCAGCGTGACACAAGAAGTTTGTGAGCGCGCTCTTTCATATGAGATCGATACTCTGATTGTACACCATGGGCTTTTTTGGAATAAGCAAATGCTGCGAGGACCTATTTTCGGTGCTCTCAAAAAGCATTTTGAATTTTTTATTTGCAATCAAATTTCACTCCTAGGAGCACACCTTCCACTGGATATCCATCCGCTGTGGGGCAATAACGTTCTTTTGGGTCAAAAAATAGGCCTCACAGATCCTATCGTATATGAAAAGGGATTACTCTGGCGCCAAAAGATTTCACATAGCTCAAAAAAAGATTTTTTTGAACATTGCACACGCATGCTCTCTGTAAAAAATCATAATCTTTTAGACATGCAAGATGCCAAAGAGATCCATGATCTGTGGATTGGATGGTGCACAGGTGCTGGAGGCTCCTTCTTGGAATCTTTGCCATATTGCGATGTTTTTTTGACTGGAGAAGTGCCTGAGCGCTCTTGGGAACTCGCAAAAATGCAAAACACATTACTCATGACTCTAGGGCATGATGATTCTGAAATTTATGGTATTGTCGGATTAAAAGAGGAATGTGCGCGGCATTATGGAAAAAACATTGAACTCTTTCTCTTATAAAGCAGCGCACAGAACACCTCAGAGACTCTTTGGGAGATCAAAACAGATCTGAGTGGCTAATAAAGATATGTGCTCTCTATCAAAATTCATAGCCCCTCTGAATTTTTTTTGATACACTAGAAGTGAAAAAAGCGAACAATAGTGGGATTTACAATATGAGCCTTTTCAAACTGTTATCAGAATTGGCAATTGAGGAAATAGCGACTATTGCAGCCTTATCGCCTCTGTGTCCTCCTTTGCTCAAAAGAAAATTTCTTTCTTTGGGGTTTGTCAGAGGCAGTTCTATTTTTATTGTACGAACTGCCCCCATGGGCTGCCCTTTGGAAATCGATCTTTCGGGAAATCGCTTTTCTCTTAGACGGCAAGAAGCTGCTTTTATTTCTGTTTATCCAGAAAGATAGATTTTATGAATATTGATTCGTTTCATCATTTTTTACTTATTGGGCATCCTAATACTGGCAAATCCTCTCTTTTTACAGAGCTCAGCGGACAAAGAGCTGAAATAGGCAATCGTCCAGGGGTGACAGTCGAGCGCTGCTTAGCACCGCTCAAAAATCATTCTGAGCATTATGTGGAAGATTTGCCTGGCATTTATTATCTCGATCCTCAAATCCTAGGCTGCGCAGCAGACCAAGCTGTCACGCTTCAGCGTTTATCTGATCTGCGTCCGTCCGATCTGATTGTGAATGTAATTGATCATCGGTCCTTACGATCACATCTGCATTTGACCTTACAACTGATTGAATTAGGCAAACCCATTATTATTGTCTTATCTTTTAATGCCTCAGAAAAATGCCGCAGATCGCTTGAATTATGGCTCGGCATTCCCTGTTTTTTATCTCAAAACTTCTTTGATCAAATTCATTCCTTCTCCTGGGATCTGGGTTGTGCACAACAACCCGCATACCTAGCACTACGCGATACTCTTAATACTTTTGACACCCTCTTCCTCAACGAACATACACCCATTTTAGATAATGAAACCTTCTTAGCTGAAAAACGTTACGAGCTGATTGATGGATTTTTAAAAGAACAGAATCTTACGCAAAAATCTCCTAAAACCTCTTATAGCGATCGCATTGATCGCGTCATGTTACATAGATTTTTTGGCATCTTTATCTTTTTCGCTATCATGTATCATCTTTTTAAATTTACTATTTTGAGCGCTCAACTTTGCGAGGATTTTTTTGAACCCTTAGTCTCATCTCTCTTTCAACAAATTCAGTCTGAGAGCACCGGTATCACTCAAATTATTTTCGGGAGTCTGGCCATCTCCTTAAGTTCCGTCATCAGCTTTGCTCCTTCTTTATTTATTTTATACTTTTTATTAGGCGGATTAGAACAAAGCGGATACATGCAAAGAGCATCCTTTGTTGTTGACCGATTTATGCAAACGCTCAAGCTACCTGGTCAATCGTTTGTCTCTATTGTTATTGGGTTCGGTTGCAATGTCCCAGCCATTATGAGCACACGCAGTCTCAATCATCCTGTTGATCGCTTGCAAACAATGCTGATGAGTCCTTTTATGTCCTGTTCTGCTCGTTTGGCTATTTTTACTGTTTTTAGTCAAGCTTTTTTTGGAGCACAAGCATATCATATGATTTTTGGTTTATACTGTTTGGGCTTTTTTGTCGCAATCCTAACAGGATTAGCTATTCGCTTTGTCTTTAAAAATACAGAGCATTCTGGCCTAGTGATGCCCTATGTGCCCTACTGTATACCGAATTTAAGACAATTAACGCATTCAGCTTTTCTCCGCTCTTCTGAGTTTATCTCAAAAGCATTGGTCTGGGTCATCCCATCGGTGGCTTTAATTCAATTATGGGTGCATTATCTCTCAGTCCCAGATACAAACTGGTCGAGTTTTTTGGTTTCTCTATTCGCACCAATTGGACTAGGAGAAGAAAATTTCTTTGCAATTGTTTCTTTAATTGGAGGGTTGATTGCTAAAGAAGTCTTACTTGGTACATTACAAGGCGCCTACGGTCATCTCTCCGTCGATGAACTAGGGAGTGTTTTTAGCAATCCTCAGAGCGCTGTAAGCTATTTAATTTTTGTCCTTTTGTATTTTCCCTGTGTCTCTGTCACTCTAGCGATTGCACAAGAGTCTTCTGTTTTTTGGGCTGTCTTTTCTGCTTTTTGGTCAACATCCTTAGCTTACTGCGCTGCGTTTTTATACTATCAATGGAGCAACGTTGCATATAGCCTCTTGAGTAAAATGATCTGGACTCTTTTGTGCCTGCTTTATATCTTTGCAATGATTATAGCTTTAAAATATCTTGTTCAATCAGACACAAAAGGGCCTCAGCTTAGGTTTCGCCTTAAAAATCCTACGTCTTATTGATCTTGAACAAAATCTTTCAGTTGCTTTAAGAGCTTCACCCGCACTTTTTTAGACGCTGGTTTAGCAGGGATCGTCATTGGTTGCTTTGTGAAAGGATTCACTCCCTCTTTTGCTTTAACAGCGGCTTTTTTAACGACTTCGACTTTGAGCAATTTATGGAATACAAAATGCCCTGGGCCTTTTTTGCTGACGTGATGATAAATCAGATCTGTAAGCTCTTCTAACACAGCAGTCACATCAGTTTTTTTCATCTCAAGGCGATCAGCAATATGCGAGATAATCTCTGCTTTTGTCATCGCTTTTTCTAAATGAACTAATTTTTTGTTTTCAAGAGCTGCCATATTTAAACTCCTTTATATTGAAATAATTGGACATCCCATTATTGAGTGTAATCTCGAATCAACTTACGTCCATTTCTTAGAGAAAAATCAGAAAATTCTCTGAAAATTTCACTCATGCCTCAAAGAGCGCTTCAAAAATAAATTCATCAGATTTCGACTAAAGATGAACGAAAAACCTTGTTATGAATTGATTTTTTCTTTATAATCAGACCAATCCCACGTTCGTTACGCCTTCTTTATATTAAATAAGACTATTTTTCTCAAAAAATCTATGTATAAGAACTTTTGAGATATTTTTTGGAGGATCCATGAAAACTTACACCCCCAGACCGAGCGATCTGGTCCAGAAATGGCATGTTATTGATGCTCGTGATGCAATTTTAGGTCGCGTTTCTGCGACTATTGCGCGTCTGCTACTCGGAAAACATAAGCCTTTGTATGATGTCAACTTGATTACAGGCGACAAAGTGATTGTTATTAATGCTGACAAAATTACTGTTACAGGCCGTAAAAAAGAGCAAAAAGTATATTACCGTCACTCTGGCTACCCAGGCGGAATCAAAGCTCCGACCTTTGCACAGTATCAAGCAAAACATCCGACAGAAATTATTCGTCTTGCTATCAAAGGCATGCTTCCCAAGGGTCCTCGTGGATACGCTATGTTGAAAAACCTTTATATCTACACAGGAAGTGAGCATCCACATGATGCACAGCAGCCTACCCAATTGTCTTTAGAGGAGTCCGCATATGTCAGATAATTCGACCCTAGCAGCACAGCATGGAACCCGTAAAGCTTCTGTTGCTAATGTGTACTTGCAGCCAGGAAACGGAGAAATCCTTGTTCGTTGCTCAGGAACCAAGAAAAAAGTATCCAAAGCCAAGCGCAAGGGTATTGAGCGCTCCGAAATCAAAACTCTGTTCACAGTTGACGAATATTTTGCAACGATCGCTGCACAAGAACCAACAGCTTTTCTAAAAGAAATCTTAGTCAAGGTGAACAAAGCCAGTTGCTTTAAAGTCATTATTCGAGTAAAGGGCGGCGGATTAAAGTCTCAGCTCACTGCAGCGCGCCTAGCACTTGCGAAAGCTGTTGTGGAATACGATCCTGAACTCAAACCGCAAATCTCTACAGAATGCCGTACAGATGCTCGTAAAAAAGAACGTGCAAAAGTCGGATGTCGTGGAAAAGCTCGACGTAAAGTTCAATTCTCAAAACGTTAATTTTAATTGCGTTTTCTCAAAAAGCCACTCTCACAGGTGGCTTTTTTATTTTGATCAAAATAGGCAATATCGCTCACCAACACATTGCACCATTCAGGGGCGATATAAAATGTCCTCGACATATATCTTTGCATCACCCCTCGCTTATCAATTAAGCCTGAAAGCTATCGTTTAAAAACTGCGTCTATTCCCAGGTCCTTCTCCTCCCCTTGCTCTGTCTGTGAGAAAAGACCCTGTACTCAACAGCCCGATAGATGTAAAATCGCCTTTCTAAGCATCTACCGCGCCTGAGTGAATTGCGGACGCCTGTTGATTGGAGAAAAAATCTTTATTGCACATGACTGGAAAGTTCTGTTTTCTGTCTTCACGCGGGCGTGGTTTCAACTATGTTTTGAGATGACTATTCAAAGAACAGCGAGAGTTCACCCAACAATTGCAAACACATACCTCTTAATGATTTCAAGAATGAAGGCTGCTTCCTTTTGGAAAGCAGCCTTCACCGCATCATCATCGTCGTCTATATCAGACAATACATCGTCTGTCTGCGATAGAGCAAGCAATACCTGAGGCAATAGCCAAAACCTTACCACTCGCTTGCTCAAGAGTCTCGCTATCACAAATATGCAGCAGCATTCACAGGCTCATTTTACTGCTGATCGCTGTCAGACGTTGATATGTGTGCTTGGCGTTTTTTTTCAAAATGCGTCTCAATATCTGTGTAATAATATAATCCAAAAAGCGATAAAACAGCCAAGCATTTTAAAATAAATTCTTGAATATTTAGAAGAATATGAAGACGATTTTTAAAACGCAGCATCTTGATTCTCGCTACAAGTCATAATTAAACTTAGCAAAACAATCTCTTATTCACCTGCTCAGAGATATTCTTTTCTCTTTTCAAGAGAAACCAGAATTTTTCCCTGATATCTGTCAGATTGCAGATCAACTCTGCAATCTATGAAAGGCTAGAATCAAACACAAGAGCGATGCTGACGGTATTCTAAAAATGCTAAAAGCAGAGAAAGAAATATGCTCAATCTTGCTGCAGTGATCACGATATCTAAGGCCTGATGATAGTCCTGCAAAATGGGGATGACCCGCTGTTGTGCATCTAAAATGCGATCTAAGCGATATCCAATCACTTGTTGCATGACAGCACCACAAAGAGTATTCGCTGTATTCATGACACCTGAAGTTGTCGCTGCAAGTGCAACGGGGTGAGCCTCTTTGGCAGAAGTAAACGCTAAAATAAATCCAGCTGAACAAGCGCCTAGAACAAAAAACACCCCTCCCCAGTAAATGACAGTCCAATGGGAAATATCAGGATTAATAAAAACCAGACTGATAAAGCTCACAACAATGGCTGAGAATGGCATCAAAATGGATCGTGGTATACTTTCTGAAGCAATACCAAAAAGCACACTGCCACAGGACCATCCTAAAAATAAAAGCGGAACCACCTTATGCGCAAGATAGGCTGGCAAACCGTGGCCTTCGACTAAAAATGCAATACCCCATGCTTCACCAATAGCCAAAGTAGGGACATACATCAAGCCAGCATATAATGCAGCAACGATAGTCAGTGGTGATGAGCAGACTGTAAACAACTCTTTGAGGACTGTAGTCCAGCTTTTGGTTTGTTGATCAAGAGAGATCTGGTCACACGGCAAAACGAAATAAATCAGGATAGATAAAACGCTACCAATGATAAAAAACAAATGAAAGCAATCTTGCCATCGAGAGAGGCTCTGGATAAACGGACCCACCAAGGCCTGACCAAAGGCTGCTCCAGACATGCCACACATCACGGTTAATCCAGTCATCAGAGAAAAATGTTTACGATCAAAGGCCAGTGCTGCCACTTTAAAACAGCCAATCACCGCAAACGCACTCCCGACACCCGTTAAAATGCGACCAAAGATCGCTAAAGAGACATGATCGGCTAATGCAAAGCACTCGGCACCTAAAGCACAGACTAAGACAGCAATTGGAATCGTTTTTTTAGGACCGTAGCGATCTAAAAAAATACCGGCTGGAATCTGCATCAAACCGTATGCATACAAAAAATATGCTGCCATCAATCCAAACTGTTCTGAATTTAATAAAAAAGTGCCCTGGATCTGAGGTTTTAAAACAGAAGGAATCACTTGCAATAAAAACTGATAAAAATAGAAAGAAACTGCCGCACACCACGCGAAAATTCCTCTCCATTCAATGGTCTTTTTATTCATAAAGAAGTACTCCTAACAATAATCTTCTTTATTGTGCCATAAAAGACTGTCATTGCTCAAAGAGAATCGCTAGAAAAAGTCTCTGCTTCTAATGGAAAAAGGTCTTCTAGCCCATAGGTCCGGATGCACCCATGCAAATAACGAGGCATACCCAAAATAGATACAGTGAGGTTTTTGCGTACACACTCTCTTTTCACCTCAATTAAAAAAGCCAGAAAACTCGAATCACCATGCTCTAGTCCCTGACAATCAATCAGAAAAGGCTCAGTGATACTTTCCGCTATCCCTTGCCATCGAGACAAAAGATCCTGTGCATTCTCAAAAACCACCGTTTGCGAGATGATCAATCGATGAGATATAGGGTCAAAATCAATCCGCATGGTCTCGATTCCTTATAATGACTTTTCGGTCAAACGAGCACGCATAGCATCAATACCGCCTTTAAGGCCTTTCTGTGCAATCACTTCTTCGTATTGTCCCTGTAAACCTTTTAAAAGAGAAACCCCTTCTATCAGGAGATCAAAAATCTTCCACTCTTTTCCTACTAAACGCAATTGATAAATAATATGAATGGGATCTTTATTACTTTGAATAATTTCTGAAGAAATTGGCACAGTCTTAGCTGTCATATAATCTGTTTTTGGAGGGCGCGAATAACTGATTGTCTTATCTTGAATCATAAACAAAGTTGACGCATAGGTTTGAATCATCAATTTAGTAAACACTTCTGAAAATTCTTTTTTTTCTACGGCGCTCGCTTTAGTCCATGCTTTACGACCTGCAACCCATTTTGTCATATACTCAATATCCACATGCGGAATAATCTTTCTATCAATCAAGTAATTGACCTGTTGTGTTTGAGAGGGTGTCAGATCTTTCAGCTCAGCGAGCACCTCTGTTGTTGCCTGATACATAAATCTATCCGGTGGTACAACAACAGAATCTGCATAAGTGGATGCTAAAAAGAAACCACATAAGACAAAAAAGATAAAATTGAACTTTTTCATGAAGGTATCTCCGCAGATGTAGGCAAGGATTTGGAAGAAGACAAGGTACTGACCACTTTCGAAATAAGCTCTTCAAGTACCAAGGCAGGTGTCGTTTGACTCTGTTCAATCACACTGCCTTTATGCCAAAAACTCTCTGAAAATCCCGGATAAATAGTCAAATAATTATCTCCTAAGAGCCCAGCTGTAACAACTGCAACACGTGAATCATCAGGAATAGACTTATAATCCGCATGAATATCACAAATCACGTCAGCTGAGAATGTTTCAGGATTCAAGCGAATAACTTTTACGCGCCCTACAGTCACGCCAGAAATCGCGATTTTTGATTGAGGCTTTAAACGCCCCACATTTGAAAACTCAATTTTCACCTCATACGACTGATCTGTATTGTATAAAAAATTCCCAGAACTCAACCGTAAAGCCAAAAAAAACAAAGCAAGAAAGCCAAAGGAGACAAAAATCCCAATTGCTCTATAATAGCGCTTTTCATCCATATTTAATAAACCGCCATAGTAAATGATGTCACAATAAAATCTAATGCTAAAGTCAAAATTGTCCCGCTCACGACTGTTTGTGTTGTTGCCCTGGCAACAGCCTCTACCTGAGGTTCGACACTATAACCTTGATAAATAGCTATACACACAGCAGAAGTAAAAAACAACTCTGCTTTTACTAAGCACATGATTGTATCTGTCCAAAAAGAAACATTCGGATAAATATTTCCCCAAAAAGCCCCGCTATCGACGCCTAAGACAGAAATACTCACAAAACTGCCTGCAAAAATCGATGATACAACAAAGATCGAAACTGCCAAAGGGGCTATCATCAGAGCCCCACACAATCGAGGCCAAACAAGTCTTGCCCTCGGATCGACGCCCATCACTTCCAAACTATCAATCTGCATACTAATTCGCATAGAAGCTAACTCTGCAGTAATTGTAGAGCAGCTTTGTCCAATAAAAAACAAACTACACATCACTGGTCCCAGTTCACGAATCATAGCCAGAGCTATGAGCTGCCCTAAAGCCTGATCGGCGGAAAAACGGTTCAATATATAAAAACACTGCAAACCCAAAACCATGCCAATAAAACTTGAAGACATTAAGATTAACCACAGAGACTGTGCACCTTGCTGATAAATCGCATAGATAAATTGAGGTAAAAATCTTTTATCACTTAGACCGATACTCGAAAAAATAAAATGACAGGCTGCACCAAGACTGATCCAAAAATGATCACATTTTTTGCCAATTTTTTCTACAAAAGCCATAACAACTCCTCTGTAACTGATTTTTCATGAGGCATATGAAATTGAACAGGGCCATCAGCTAAAGCCTGCACAAACTGTACCACAGCTGGATCTTGACAACGAACAAATTCATGCGCTGTGCCGTGAAATCGAATTTTACCCTGATTGAGAAAAATCACACGATCAGCAATCGCTAATGTTTCTCCAACATCATGAGAAACGACTAATGAGGTCATGCCAAGATCTTTTGTAAATTGATGAATCAAGCGCACAAGCGCGCCCATAGAAATCGGATCTTGCCCTGCAAATGGCTCATCATAAAAGATGATTTGCGGATCTAAAGCAATAGCTCTTGCTAAGGCAACTCTTCGTTGCATCCCCCCAGACAATTCATGGGGATAATAATGTGCTGCTGCTCTGAGCCCCACAGCCTCTAATTTCATCAAACCAACAGTTTTTTGAAAAGAAAGGGGTAAGGTTGTATGCTCTGAGATTGGAAAACACACATTTTCCAATACAGTTAAGTCATTAAACAATGCTGCTGATTGAAATAAAAAACCAATTTTTTTCCATAATTGAACTCTTTGTGCGACAGTCAAGCTGCTAAGAGAGTGATCAAAGATTTTTACTTTTCCTGATTCTGGGCGAAGACGACCGGTCATAATATTGAGTAAAGTGGATTTTCCCGATCCGCTTGAGCCCATAATAGCTGTGATAATCCCACGCTCAATCTTCAAAGACACTTTATCTAAAATACAGCGATTATTACGAAAAAACGAAACATCTTCAAGCTCGATAAAAGCCATATTTTTCCGTCCTTATATTTCTGGTCCACAAATGCTAACGAGTTTGCAAAGAAAACTGGCTGAGTCCTTCTTTTTAGTTTAGACACTCAAAAAAAATTGCAACAGCATCACATAACACTGTCTATAATTTAGCATAGACAGGGCTACATTGAGAGTCTAGGCAGACTTTCATCTCGGTGACTTATCATGCAATTTGAAAACAACCTTTCTCTTTTGAAAAAAAAGATTCTTCTCCTAAAGGCAATTTTTTTTGATGTTGATGGCATTTTAACTCTGAGACATAGAGATCTGCAACCGTCCTTTTCTACTGAACCGATTTTTTCAGAAGATCAAAGTGCCCTCTTAGATTTAAAAAATCTTGGGTTAACAGTAGGTATTATCTCATCAGGAGAGCATAAAAAAGCCAAACTGCTATTGCAAGAACTTGGAATAGAGTATCTCTATTTCAAATACCCAAATAAAATCAAAGCCATTGAAGAGGTGTGTGCGACTTTAAATTATCAAATGCACCAAGTCGCTCACATGGGAGATGGCCCAGCGGATGCATCTGTTTTCTCGTATGTTGGACTTGCTATTACCGTCCCCGAAGCTGATAAAGCAGTGATTCAAAAATCGCATTACTGCACACAGCGTTCGGGAGGATGGGGAGCAGTGCGAGAAATATCGAATCTCATTCTGTATTATCATAAGGAATGTCATTAATCATGTATGGTTTTGCTTTTTTCGCGCTTTTTTTAGCCTTAGGATGGACAGCGTTAGATACCTACCAAAGAGCTGATATGTCGTCTCGACGAGTGCCTGTCAATCAGATTTCAGAGTTTATCACTATAGAGTCCTTATCTTTTTCTCAGCTCAGTTCACTCAATCTTTATGCTCAGAAATTATATTATCAGACGACTTCAAAATCATGGGCTTTTTTTGAGGTTGTTTTTTCCGATCCCCTTTATGGCCTGTGCCATGCTTCTGATATGGTCTACGATCCGCATTCTGAGCTTTTAGTCTTCCCCAAAGGGCTCAATGTAGAAAATATGCAAAATCCACTCACAGGTCAAATTCTCTATGCCACTTACGATTTAAAAACGCGAGAATGGAATATTTCTGAACAACAGTGGGTCCTAAGTCAATAAAATCAATAAAAATCAATCAATAGCCTGAAGTTTCAGGATCATTGTGCCGATATCAAACTTAGTTCCGATTTTTAGTTTATTCTATGTTAGAAACACAAGACTTATCGTATTTGCTACCTTCAGGACAAATCCTGATAGAGAATATTAATGTTTCTCTCTCTCCTAAAAAAATTGTTGGTCTTTTAGGCCCGAACGGTGCGGGAAAAACAACTTTATTTTCTCTACTCTTGGGTCTGATGAAGCCATCATCTGGATCGATTCTTTTAGATAACAATCCTATCACGGCGCTATCTGTGCAAAAAAGAATCCGTTTAGGATTGGGATATTTACCTCAAGATGGCGCATTATTTCAAGAGCTATCGGTTTTGGAAAATTTAATTTCTTTATTTGAATATCAAGAGCATTCGAAAACAGATTCTACTCGTTTCGTTTTAGAGCTTTTAGATCAGATTCATCTGGGAGATATCGCCTCTCGTCCTGTTTTTGTTTTATCTGGAGGCCAAAAAAGAAGGTTGGAATTTGGAAGAATTCTAGCAATGAATCCAAAATATGTCTTATTGGATGAGCCATTTTCTGGTGTTGATCCTAAATCTATAGAGGATATTCAAAATCATATCATTCAATTAAAAGAAAGAAATATAGGGGTTTTTATTTCTGATCATAATATTCATGCGATTACCGATATTTCGGATGAAATGTATTTATTGATTGACGGGAAAATCGCTGCGCATGGAAATAGTCATGAGTTGATTAAAAACCCTTATTTGCGAGACAGATACTTTGGTCATAAGATTTCATCAAGCTATCTCTCTTAGGTGATATTGCTCACATAATCCGTATCGGAATTATATGCTTGATATACCAAGTTTGATCTTATGATGTGTGTTTATGCAAAAAATGATTTTATCGCATTCCCAATCATTGCATCTGACAGCTTCTTTAAAAGAAGCGATTAGTTTATTGCAACTATCAAATTATGAATTGTTTGAAAAAGTATCATCTTTAAGCCAGACGAATCCCTTTATCCACTTCAGCGCGCTTTCTCACGCTCTGAGGTATAAGTCTTTCAGCCTGGATGAGGAAAAGGAATATAAAGATCCTCGAGAAGAGAGTTTAGTGTCTTATTTAAAATCTGAACTTCTGATTAGCAAGCTAGCTCCAGATATACAAAAAATTGCCTCAAATTTAATTGAGCACTGTGATGAAAAGGGATTTTTCGATCCTGCAGAATTTTTTAGCTTACCATCTCATATTCAACATCTGATTAATCTCTGGTTAAAAAAGCTTGATCCAATCGGATTAGGTTCAAGATCGATTTATGAATGTTTATTATGGCAAATAGACGAAAAAATTTTTCAATTTCCTCAATTACATGCTGTCCGTCTTGTATTAGAAAAAATGCAACAAGGAAAAGGATTTTCGACCTTATCCAAAAATGATCTCGAATCTGTGAAGCAGATCTTAAATGAGTATGAATGTCATTTTTATTTTTATCCTGCCTCTTGCTTCTCAAGCACTTATCATCGCACAGAGATGAGCGAATGGATTGATTTAGTCGCTATCTGGGATAGGGAAAAAGAGAGATTTTTGGTGCGACGCCATAAAGACTACAAGTGGGAATTGCAAGTTGAATCCTGGCCAGAAAATTTATCTAAAAAACATAGTTTAAGGAAAATGTATCAAGAAGCAGTAAATTTAGAAAAAATGATTGCTATACGCAACAATAGCCTTCAAAAAACAGTCCAAATTCTTTGTGACTATCAAAAAGAATTTTTACTATATGGTTTTGATTATTTAAAGCCCATGATTTTAAAAGACTTACATGAAAAAGTTGGTTTGCATGAATCCACACTGTGCAGGCTCTTAGATAAAAAAACCATTCTCACAAAAAATGGATTAATTCTCATAAAGAATATGCTATCAAGGCCGATAAAAAGCTTAGTGAATAACGCAAAATCCCAAAAAAGTGTTCATCAAATGATTCTTCACTATCTGATGTCTGAAAATCTTACAGAGCCTTATTCTGACGATAAGATTACGAAAATGCTACGCGCTCAAGGCATTGATATTGCTAGAAGAACTGTTTCCAAGTATCGCGAAGATTTGGGGTTTTTGAGCTCACATAAACGTAAAAAATTCCAGGAGAATTCGTATGTCTGATTTCATTCAATACAGCTTTCACCATCTCAATCAAAATGAAAAAGAGATGATTAAAAATCAAACTATTGCGCACTTTAATAACATGTCTCAGCATGTCCATAGTTCTATTCGCCATCTCAAAGTACATATCGATGTATCCAAACACAATAAAGAGGGGGATCATCATATCTATGACATTTCGATTAATGTGATGGGTCATCTGCACGGGCAGCATCAAACCTTTCATCATGAAAAAGAAGGTTTTGATCTAGAGAGCTGCCTCCACGAGTCGCTCTCTAGTCTCAACGAAGGAATTCGGCGCGCTCTTGATCGAGATCACCTTGAACGCGCGGTGTTTAAAAACAAAAGAACTTTTGGTGCTTAATCACTGCTCACATTTATAGCAGCAAATCCCAAAGGACCAATTTTCCAAGAGGACCATGGTTCTTTGGGGGCCGCATGCCACTGCAAACTGAGATATAACTCTCTGAGTTGAGCAGCAATCGTAGTATCTTTGAGAGCATGTTGCCTCTGGCCAGATTCATAATACCAACCTTGAATACCTCTTGAGTAAGTCCCTTGTTCGATATTCACACCAGGTCCAGAAATACTATCAACAACAATACATCGATCATACTGTGCAATCATTTCTTCTAAAGAATCACAATTTGTGCTCATAAAAACATTGCGCAATCCACCTGCAGTACCATTGGGCTCGAGCCCCAATCTCACAGCGGAATAATAACCCAAAATATATTCTTGAATGCAACCATTTTGAATAATATCCAAAGGCTGTGTCGCTATTCCATCAGAATCTAATTTTTGGGATCCGGGACCATAATCAATATGCGGTTGATCTGCAATAGTACACCACTTTGGTAAAACCTGACTATGCATTTCATTGTGGAGAAATGTTTGCCCTAAATACTGTAATCGCCCAGACAAAGCTGCGAGTAAGTGTTTAATGAGCGAGAAGGACGAACGCTCTGTAAAAATCACAGGGTAAATTCCTGATGGAACAGACTTCTTGTCTCGCTGAGATAAGATTCTGTCAGCTGTACGATGATATAAGCTCTGGGTCGATCCTAAGTGCGAAAAAACGCGATGATAATGAGCATCGCCATCAGACTCATCGCCCTGAGAATCTCTCAACAAAAGAGACAATCCTTGATTAAAAAAAGTGGATGGAGTCACTGCCCAAAGTCCATGACTATTTGCGCGCACACTGAGATGATAGGATCCACTCACTGAGGCTCCATCAGATTGCAAAGCCGTTCCTTTCATGCGCCCTAAAGCATAATTTTCTATTTCATGGACTCTATCCATCCAGGAATTGAGATCAGAACTCTCTAAACTTTCTATGCAAACATCATGAGCCGATCTTTGAAAATAACGTTCTGGCGGCAACGCATGAAAAAAATCAGGCTGCGCTTTATGAGCTAAAGCGATTGCCTGATGAGCAGCTTTTTTCCAAGTCACTAAAAGATCGCCACTGACATGAGCGACAGCACTCTGATGCCCAATAAAAACTCTTAAACCCAAATCCGAATGAGTTTCATAACTAGAATTCTCTCTTTTTCCATTTCGAACAGAAAGCTCACACGATTGTTGATAATCATATGAAAAAGACCAAGCATCTATCTCTTTAAGAGAATTCATATATTCTTTAAGCTCATTCAAATCTTTGGTACGTGCATACATATGCGCCAAGCGATCATCTGCATGCAAAATAGGACTTAAACTATGCAGTTTCATGAAGACCTCCAACCACTAACTGTGAAATTTTTAATGAAGGCTGACCAACAGTCACCGGCACACTTTGTCCGTTTTTTCCACATGTCCCTATTCCGCGATCATGAGCAAAATCCGATCCAACCATCACAATATCTCTTAAAACTTGAGGTCCAACTCCAGTGAGAGTTGCGTTTTTAACAGGATAAGCAATTTTTCCATTTATAATACGATAAGCTTCTTGTGCGCTAAAAACAAATTGCCCTGAAGTGATATCGACACTTCCCCCAGAAAAATTCACGGCATACAACCCATCTTCGACAGACGAAATCATGTCTTCTAAAGAATCAGTTCCTGGCGCTAAATATGTATTGGTCATTCGCGGCATAGGCAAACTGAGTGCTGATTCTCGACGGCCACTTCCTGTAGATTGCGTCCCCATAAGGGCTGCATTATGCCGATCAAAAAGATAATTTTTCAAAATTCCCTGTTCGATCAAAACAGTTTTTTTAGAAAGAGTCCCCTCATCATCAATAGAAATTGAGCCTCTAAGGTGAGGAATTGTCCCATCATCAATAATTGTACACTTTTCAGATGCAACTTTCTGCCCCATGAGTTGATGATAAAGAGAAGTTTTTTTTCTATTAAAATCACCTTCAATTCCGTGCCCTACGGCCTCATGAATGAGAACTGCTGGCCAACCCGATCCTAAAATCACAGGCATCATTCCGCCTGGCGCATCCTGTGCTCTTTGTTCTAAAAGAGCCAGCCGGTAGACCTCTTGAACAATTTTTTCAATAGGATACATTTCTAATAAAGCGTTCCATGTATAACGACCACCTGCACTAAAGGTCCCTGTATGTACTTTTCCATCTGAATCTTTCAACAACCCTTGAACACGCAAAGAAATCATTGGGCGTTTCTCACAGGTGTATTGACCATCATCGCGAACCAGGAGATGTTCATGACAAGACTCATCTAAACTGACAATCACCTGAGTGATTTTCTGATCGATAGCTCTCAGTTGCTGATCGATTTCTCTGGCAAGTGTCTGAATGAGCTCACTGTGTTCTTGTAAACTTGCTTGATGATACAGTACAGGCGCTTGTAATTGATGCACAGAACGCCCTTGGTGGGGTAAAATGAGACTCTTTGGACTGTCAATCAATAAGCATGATTTTTGAGCTTCACGCATTAAAGAGGCGTAGGTCAAATCCGTAGTGCTCGCAAATCCAATTTCTTCTCCTCTCACTAATCGAATACCAGCACCATAACCAGCGCTATAAGAAGGATTTTTAAATTCGCGATCCTCAAGATGCCAAGAACGGGCTTCTATATAATCCAAATAAAGGTCAGAAAAATCTAAAGCGGTCTGCTGAGAGCCTGTGACATGTACAACCTGGAATAGCTGATCTAAAGACAGATTCCAGGGATATAAAAAGCGATCTTGAAATAAAGAAAAGGAATGCATAGAACCTCATGGCATTTCTAACTTCTTTGATCTTATCATGACTTTAATGAATATGCTGAATATTTTGATAAAAAATGAGCCATATTTCTAGAACGAGATTTTTTTTAAGCAGAGTCTATGATCGAAATTATCATATTTTCTACATATATATTTTATGATTGAATCATCGTTGGAAATTTCTGTAAAAAAGCTTATTCATGTTGAAAGCTACCCTGTTTTGATGATTAATTTATCTTTAGCTTGTGAGGAAATTTTTTTGATTTTACAAGAAAAACTCTCGCAGGCTCCCAGTTTTTTCAAAAGCGCTCCGATTATCTGTGTCATAGAAGGGGACATGGATGAAAATGCATGGGAGCACCTCCAAAAAATTATGATTTTTCTGATGACTTATGCATCCAGACCAATGGGATTCATGGGTCCCGCTTGGGTCCAGAGTATTGCTGATTTTTTTCAAATTTCATATTGGCCCTATCAGCCAGGCTCACACAGACAAGAAATTGCAAAAATAATAGACACTCCTTTGCGATCTGGACAATCTATTTATCATCACGGAGATCTAATTGTTATGGCCCCTATTCATCCAAACGCTGAAATTTTAGCGTCTGGAAATATTCACTGTTATGCGCCTGTTAGGGGCAGAGTTCTTGCTGGCGTCCGCGGTTCGAAAGATGCCAAAATTATTGGTCATGTAGGTCAAGCGCAATTAGTCTCTATCAACGGTGTTTTTGAAAAAAATCTCAGTCATTTTATAAAAAAGACACCCTTAATTGTATCGTTAAAAGAAAACACCTTGTTGATTAAGGAATTAAGCTATGAAGTCTAAGATCGCTCAGCGTGTTTTTTCCTTTCTCTCTGGCAAAGGTGGTGTCGGCAAAAGCACATTATGTGCCGCATCAGCGATAGCTTTATCGAAAAAAGGTCATTCTGTTTTAGTGATTGATGCGGATATAGGCTGGAGAAATCTTGACGTTATTTTAGAGATGGAAAATGATATTATTTGCGATTTAGGAGCCATCTTACAATCCAAAATTCCTTGGCGCGAATGCCTTGTGCCCTTCAAAGATCATCCACAATCAGCACTCATTGCAGGAACTTTGCATACATGCGATTATCCTTTATCTTTAGAAATTGTATCGCGATTGATCCGGGAAGCACAACACGTGTTTGAATTCATTTTTTTGGATTTAGGCTCGGGTTTTGATCAGTGGCACCAGAGTCTTTGTACTCAAAGCACTGATTTGGTCTTAATCTCGAATGACGACCCATGTAGTCTACGCAGTATTGATCAGCTTTTAGGGCTCCTAGGAGAACGAAAAAATATATGGTGGTTATTCAATGAATGCGATCATGCAAAAAAAGCGATACAAATAGCAAAAAATGAAATGAATTTTCCGCTCACAGCTTGTATTCGATCTTATGCTATTGAAGGAATCTGGAAATTCTTTCATCAAACACGTTTAGTAAAAAAATCCACTCTCTTGCATCACTGCGCTTTAGAACTTGAGCGCAGTGGCTTCTTAGAGAGATGGACCTCACAGGAAAGAGGTCCATGTTTCTTAGAAAAATCAAATTAAGACCGCTCAGTTCCTAAAGGAAGTTTAATTTCATAAATCATTCCTTTAGACTGAGGATCGCTGAGCACGGATATCGACCCTCCATGACTATTTGTAATGATTTGATGCACTACAGAAAGACCTGTGTGAATTGATTCACCTTGCATTTTTTTACTAAAAAGAGGGTCGAAGATTTGTGCAATATCTTCAGCACTGAGAGGCTCGCTATTATCTTTTAATCTAAACACGTACAGATTGTCGATCACTTGAGATTCGAAGAGCATTTTTCTTTGATAATTGACATAACGCATCTGTGATGCTGAAAATTTAATCAAACCGAGCAAAGCCTGTTCCATTTCAACTTTTGATAAATAGAGCATTTTGTCTTCTGGAGCAAATGTTTTTTCAATTTGTACCTCAGCAAAAGACATTTTTTTACTGAGATCGTAATCACTCTTCGTTAGTTCTAAAACATGATCAAACATCTTGATAAAAGACATGTTTTCTTTGAGGGCAGAAGATGGTTTGGAAAAGGCCAGAATACTTTCTAGAGATTTAGCAATTTCTTGAACTGACTCATCCATTTGATCAATAAATCCTAAGATTTTTCTTTTTTCTAAGTAAGAACGAATATCTTCGATGCTCAGCTTAAGTTCTTGAGCCACTTCTTTATTCCCATCAAGTCCTGGATCGAGTCGACGATGGATATTCTGCAAATGCTGACTTAGGGCACCAACTGGACTGGTCATTTGATGTGCCATTCCAGCAGCTAAGGCCCCTACAGAAGATAGTTTTTCTTTTTGCACAATAGCTTGTTCAAGTTGCATTTTTGCACTGATATCATCAATGCGCACCACAATTCCAGGATTTTTATCGCTTTGCAAAGGATAAATTAAGATATCTTGAGTATATCGTTTGTTATCAAAGTAGACAGTTTGTTTTTCAAGCAAAGACATTGTGTTCGTTTTTTCGACATTCAATATTTCATCTTTGATAAATTGATAAGCAGGGATTGTGCTAAAAAAATCCTGATCTTTAGTTTTTTCGGCTTCAATTTTTGTAAAATCAGAAATTTTTGCATTCCAGTCGCTAATTTTATGGTTATTATCCATTCCAATAATCATAGACGGCATCGAATCAATAATCGACTTAATACGGGATTTGGCTTCAATCAATGTTTGCTGAGCATTGTTTAAATCTGTGGTCATCACATTAAAATTATCGTTGAGAATTTCAATTTCTGTAGGCCATGACGAGGCCACCTGCAACGGCTCAATTGCAAAATCACCTTGTCTCACTTTTTGTGTGGCTGCAGTCAGAGCTGTGAGTGGCTTTGTCAGTAATTTATATCCGTAAATCAAAAAGAGCACCCATAAAGCCACCACTTTGATCACAGCGTTTACTAAAATAATAATAAAAGCCTCTTTCACTTGGCCAAAAACAATTGAAGATGAGGAGTACAAGGATAAATGTCCTACGACATAGACTCCGCCACTTTCATCTTTAAAGGTAATATCTTCATTATAATTAAAAGGTGTTGCATTAAAAATGCGAGTTTCATCTTTTTCTCCGCTTTTAGGGCTAAAATAATACATTTGCCCTGTCTCATCTTTTTCTGTAGCAAAACCTGCTCTCCATAAATCATCACGACTGCTTGTGACTTTGACTCCCACAACAGATGGGCTTTTTGTAATCCCCTGAATAACGCTTTGCACTGCATCGGTGCTGAAATTCCATAAGGACTCTGAAAGAGAAGGAGCAATCATGCTTGCATAAAACTTCAGCTCTTTCAAAATGGCCTCATTGGCATTGCGATATTCTAGATACATATGCAATCCCGTTAACCCTACTGTAACGATTGTATAAAGAGAAAACACAATAGTGAGTAACTTTCTCGCTATCGAATGTCTAAGTGAACTTAGTTGCATTGAGAAATCATCCGAATCTTTGTAATCTATACTCAATTTTAGTATAAAAATTTTGAGTTCCTGCAAAGTGGCTATAGAAATACAAGCAATTAGTGCTATTGGTCTTCGAGGTGAACTCGGTTATCGGGGAGGGTTGCCCTGGAAGCATCCTGAAGATTTAAAAATGTTTAAAGTTTTGACTGAAGGCGGCATTATTATTATGGGAGGCCGCACCTGGCGCTCTTTGACAAAAATCCTGCCTAACCGCATACATTGGGTTTTAAGCGCACATCAAGAGGCAGGAGGTCCATCCTCAGATCCTCACTGTGATTCGGCGTCACTTTGTTTTTTTCAGAGCAAAGAACAAATTATCTCAAACCTTTTGAACATCAAAAAACAGACAAATGTCTTTATCATTGGCGGGTCTACAATTTATAAGCTTTTTGAACAAGAGTGCTCTAAATGGATTGTGACGCATTTTGAAAGCGCTTTTGAAGCAGATTGTTTTTTTCCCATGGAAGTCTTGCGTGACAGGCCAATTTTATCTCAAAGCCCTTGTGAATGGGGCTCTTTAAAAAATTACAGGGCCCAAATTATTCACTATGGGGCACGGCACGATTCGCGATCCAAATTTTAAGGGCCTCTTGAGCGGAAAGAACGTTTCCCTGTGAAAGAGCCAAGAGAAACTTTTGATAAATTTCAAGGCTGTCAACTTGTAAATGTTCTTTTTTGAGAATAAGATTTTTCACCAGATAACCAGGCAAGGGTTTTGGTGCTCGACTTGCAAACACAGTGACAGTCTCTACATGATCCAGTGCATGACTCAGATGCTGCATCTCCTGCAAAGAAAGCGTGGTAATAAGGCTTTGAGCACGGAATAAAAAATTCAGTTTTTCCCAAGCATTACCCTCAATCATAGTGAGATCATGAACATTTTTTATATCGAGATCGTAGTGATAAAGGCGCAAGCTTTCTTCAAGTTGCCCAACTGTCTCTGGAACGCTGCTTACAGCACAGCGACCAGGTGAACTCAGTTCTAAAAGCTGCCTCCATTCTCTGAGATTCGGCATGGTCCATTCAAAGCAAGGGAGCTCACCTACTAAGGCACGATCTTTAAAAAATATTTTTTCCGCGAGAAAAACAAGTTTTTTTGTTTTCAGTACCTGCTCGAAACTATGTAAAGATTTCAATTCTTTTTGCGGTTTCGCATGAATGCGATACACATATACAGAGGCTGCATTCTCTTGCTGATCAAAAAAAGATTGTTGGTTAAGTTGAGCAAGATGATCTAATACAATCACACGAAAATTTCTGAGAACAAAATATGTTTTCAAAAAACTTTCGATATCATCAACAGGGCCCATTAAACAGAAACTTTTTAGCTCCTGTGCGCCTATTAAAGACCAGCAATTGTGCCGTGACATAATTTCTCCACAAACGATCCACATTGATCGAACAAGTTTCTCTGCTGTCTCCATTGCAAATGCACCAAAGCCAACTCTTGCTCCTTATAAAAGGATACGTCGTCTTTGAGTGTTTCAAGAGAAACGAAAGTTTTTTCCATTAAAAGCTCATGCGTATCATTTCTGAGGACCTGGACATGCAGAGTAGAGCGATAGTTTTTGAATAAGGATTTCTGTGTTTGCTCGATAAAATAATCAATAGAATCATGAATCACTGGGGATAAAATAATTTTAAAATCCGCATCTTTCAAATCAGAACAACGAGCAATATTATAATAAGATAACATATCATCTATAAATTGCATCTGCTTATGTGAGCTCTGTGGTGACAAGAGCACAACAGTGCGTACCGGCTGATCGTCTTTTAACGGATCGGGGGCCCAAAAAGAGCACCCGCTCAAACATAAAGTAAGAAATAAAAAAATATTTTTGAATTTTACCATGAGATATTACCTCAAAAGAGCCTCTTCTGTTTATAAGGGAGTGACGATCAAATTACAAATTTTACCAGGCACATAAATTATTTTTTGCACCTGCAGTGATTTTAATAAAGACGCATAATGCTCATTCTTCACAATCAGTGCATAAATCTCATCTGCATTTCTTATGCTTTTGGGCACAATAAGCTCTCCTTTAAGTTTGGCATTAAACTGAATCGGAATAACAATCTCATCGCAAACTAGCACAGCATGATCTGTGAGTGGCCATTGATGGTGCATTAAGAAATCTTTTTTTCCACAGAGATGCTCATAGGCCCATTGAGCTGTGTGCGGTGCAATAGGCTGTAAAAGATGAATCAAGATCCACAGTGCCTCAAAAATAATTTCCTCATCTCGATGATCATGAATTTTATATTCATAAATATCATTCACTAAGGTCATCATTTTCGCGATAGCTGTATTGAAAGCAAAACGGCGATCGTAATCATCACAAATACTTTCTTTAATTTGATACAGTTTACGACGAAAACTACTTTGACTGGTGCTATCGCCCACTTGTGTTTTATTCACATATTCTGCCCGAGGCGCTTGTCTGGTCACTAAGACTCTTAAGCGATTTAAAAAGCGATATGCTCCTTCTACCCCTTGATCAGACCACTCTAAAGACTGATCGCAAGGAGCCGCAAACAAGATAAATAATCGCACGGTATCAGCTCCATACTGTGCGATGATTTGAGAGGGATCGACGGTATTTCCTTTAGATTTCGACATTTTTGCGCCATCTTTCAGAACCATTCCCTGTGTGTACAATGCATTAAATGGCTCCGCGCAGGTGACCATACCCAAATCACGCATGGCTTTATGAATAAAACGAGCATAAAGCAAGTGTAAAATTGCATGCTCAACACCCCCGATATACTGATCGACAGGCAACCATTTTTTTTCCAAATTCGGCTCAATCATCAAAGCGGATTGAGGATTTAAAAAACGAGCATAGTACCACGATGACTCCATAAAAGTATCGAATGTATCGCTCTCTCTCAGAGCCGGTCTGGAGCACTGTGGACAGGCTGTGTGACGAAACTGATCAAAGGTTTTCAAATGCTCGCCTTTGTCGACTCTCAAATCTAAGGGTAGCTTCACAGGAAGATGCTCGAATTTTTCTGGTACGATTCCACAAGTTTCGCAGTGAATCATAGGGATCGGCGCACCCCAATAGCGCTGACGAGAAATCCCCCAATCACGCAAACGATACTGCTTAACAGCACGCCCGCATGCATGAGTGTCTACATAGTGTTTGAGCACAGCAACTGCTTCTTCAATCTCAAGCCCATTGAGCAAATCAGTACTATGAATCATGCGATTGTGTTCATCAATCACCTGATAGATCTCAATGTGATATTTACGCGCAAATTCAGCATCTCTCAGATCATGTCCAGGGACGCCCATGACTGCGCCGGTGCCATAATCGCTCAGAACGTAATTTGCGATCCAAAGAGGAATCAATTTTTTGGTAATGGGATGCACCACAAAAAGACCAGTTGAAATACCTGCTTTTTCCATGGTCATCATATCTGCCTCTTTAGCAGATCCTTGATTGAGTCGATTGAGATCAGCTTGTGTAATACATCCTTTCTTGAGAGACTCTAAAGCGATAGGATGCGTTGGTGCAAGGGCAATAAAGCTTGCTCCCATTAAAGTTTCTGGTCGAGTAGTAAAAACTGTACACATTTGATTGAGATCGGAACAATAAAAATCGATTTCTAAGCCTTCAGAAAGTCCAATCCAATTTTTTTGCATTAATTTGACCTGTGTGGGCCATGATGTCAGCGTCTCTAAATCATCTAAGAGCTCTTGGGCATAAGCTGTAATTTTGAAAAACCACTGTGCAATAGGTCGCCTTTCAACAAGAGCTCCTGAACGCCATCCGCGACCATCAATCACTTGCTCATTTGCTAAAACAGTTTGATCAACAGGGTCCCAATTGACCATTGATTCTTTGCGATAGACCAAGCCTTTTTGATACATTTTAATAAAAAGCTCTTGTTCGAAACGATAATACTCAGGGTCACATGTACTTATCTCTTTTGACCAATCGTAAGAAAAGCCAAGCGCATTGAGTTGAGCTTTCATATCTTGAATGTTTTTTACAGTCCAGTCAGCAGGATGCAATTGATTTTTTATTGCAGCATTTTCTGCAGGTAGGCCAAAAGAATCCCAAGCTGGGGGGAAAAAAACCTCATACCCTTGCATTCTTTTTGCTCGCGCCATAGCATCGCCAATCGAATAATTTCGCACATGACCCATATGAAGCTGCCCGGAAGGATAAGGCATCATTGTAAGGCAATAATATTTAGGCTTATTGGAATGGAGATCGACTTGAAAAGCCTCTTCTGTGTGCCATCGCTTTTGCAAGGCGGCCTCTTGCTCAGAAAAAATAGAATGCATAAGAAAGGTCCTCTATAAATAAAAAGAGACGAGAATATTATTTCTGAATGAGATCTTATCATAAACCAACAAGTATGAAAAATCTTCGCGCTTTTTTTGACATTGTCGTGCTCTTTTGAGAGATTGTTAACTGATATTTAAGAACGTATTGAAGTGAGTTGTGATATGATCTTATGGACAATCAATCCGATAGCGCTGTCTTTAGGCCCGCTTGAAATTCGATGGTATGGTATATTTTTTTGCGCTGGCGTCTTTTGGGTTTCGCAGCGTCTTTTTCATTCTCATGTTTTAAAAACCTTTTATCCTACAGATTCTATGCGCGATTCTTTTATTGCGTTTTTTATACTTTCTGCATTTTTAGGTGCCAAATTAGGTTATGTCTTTTTTTACACGCCTGTTCATTATTACTCATATGCCTTTTTCAGTTTCCAGGGTTTTTCATTTCATGGAGGAATCTTAGGAGTGATATTAGCATTGTTATTTTCTGGCCGATCGTATCGAAACATTTTGATGTTAAGCGATGAGCTGGTCACACATCTTCCTATCGCTATTTTTTTAGGCCGTTTAGGCAATTTTTTCAACAGCGAACTGCTAGGAAGACCTTGGCAGCATCCCTATGCTTTTGGCTTTCCTTTTGGTGAATTGGCTGTAATACCGCGTCACCCATCACAACTTTATGAAGCTGCTGGAGAGGGTTTGCTCTTAGGGATGCTCATGCATTATCTATGTGCTGCGCCCTGCACAGCAGTCGCAAAAAATGGAAAGAAAACAGCATGTTTTCTGATGCTCTATGGCGTGATTCGGCTTTTTTTAGAAGGCTTTCGCTGCCCCGATCCTCAGATAGGATTTTTATTTGGAAGCTGGACTATGGGTCAACTCTTATGTTTAGCCCTTGTTTTATTAGGATTTATTCTTTATACCTATACTCAATGGAGTAGAAATTTTTATGAAAATTTATCATGATCTTTTAGAAGATGTTTTACAAAATGGAAGCCTCAGACCCGATCGAACAGGGACAGGAATTTTATCTGTTTTTGGCAGACAAATCAGACATGATCTCAGCTTAGGGTTTCCCTTGCTGACAACCAAGAAAATTCACTTTAAATCGATTGTAGCTGAATTACTATGGTTCTTAAAAGGAGAGACCAATATTGCCAGCTTAAATGCGCAGAAAGTTTCTATTTGGGATGAGTGGGCAGATTCAGAAGGGAATTTAGGGCCAATTTATGGATATCAATGGAGGTTTTGGCCTGGCCCTCATGGTGAGCCCATCGATCAAATCAGTCATCTTATCGCGCAAATAAAACAAAATCCTTATAGTCGTAGATTGCTTTTTCATGGCTGGAATGTCAGTTACCTACCAGATGAATCGCTCAGTCCTCAAGAAAATGTTGCCTTAGGAAAAATGGCGCTCCCTCCTTGTCATTTGCTATATCAGTTTTCTGTGAGAGACCGAAAACTCTCCTGTCTTTTATATCTGCGATCAAATGATTTATTTTTAGGGCATCCATACAATCTCGCAAGTGTCTCTCTTTTAACACATATGATTGCCCAACAAACTGATTTAGATGTTGGAGAAGTGATTCTCTCTATCGGTGATCTGCATCTGTATGCAAATCATATAGAACAAGCAAAAACACAGCTCCAAAGAGAATCGCGTCCCTTACCAAAACTGAGCTTCAAGAGACGGCCAGATTCATTATTCGATTTCACGATAGAGGATATTGTACTAGAAGGCTACGATCCTCATCCTGCAATTTCTGCGCCGATTGCGATTTAAGAATTTTAGCTGAAAAAGAGCAAGCGTCTACAATAATCAGTATTACGATTTACAATGCATACTGATTATGACGCTTTCATCTCTTTATACCCCAACATTATCCTTAGTTGATTTATTAGAGCAGGCTTTAAAAAAGCATCATTCTAAAATAGCGCTACGTTGTCAAAATGCACAAATGAGTTATGGTGAACTCAACGTATACGCATCGCATTTAGCTTGGTATTTTTCAAAACATTTAGGCTTGCAAAAGGGTGACAGAATTGCTCTTTTTATGCCCAACACAATGCAATTTATCATTACTTCAATTGCTGCCTTAAAAATTGGAGCAATTATTGTGAATATCAATCCACTTTATACACCGCGTGAAGTGGAAAATGTCCTTAAAGATGCATCTCCAAAAGCTTTAGTTTTTCTCAAACATTTTCATAAAACACTTTCGGAAATTGATGAAAAATTATGGCCAAAGCACTTAATTATGAATCAAATTGGTGATACCTATCCCTTTTTTAAAAAGCATCTGATGCATTTTTGGATTGAATACATTCAAAGACAAATTCCGCCGATAGAAAAAAATCTTTTCAGAAAAATTGAACATTGGTCTACGATTTTTTCTGGAACGATGCAGCATTTTACACCGATAGAAATTTCAGGAGAAGATATCGCTTTTTTACAATATACAGGTGGGACTACAGGGGCACCTAAAGGAGCAATTTTGTCTCAGAACAACATGGCTGCGAATGTTATCCAAGCTATTGATTTTATTTTAAAATACTATCCTAGCGCAAGTGATTTTAGAATTGCGACTGCTCTCCCTCTTTATCATATTTTTTCTTTAACAGCGAATTTTCTGACCTTTTTCATTTTAGGAGCTGAAAATCTTTTAATTGTGAATCCAAGAAATTTTTCTGATTTTATCGGTCAATGGAAAAAATACCCTATAGATGCGATCTGTGGTGTCAATACGTTATTTTCAAGCCTGTTAAAACAAGAAGCTTTTCATTCTTTAGATAAAACAAGATTAAAACTTGTTCTTGGAGGAGGCATGGCTGTATCGGAAACCGTAGCTCAACAATGGCAAGAGCGGACTCAAGTGGTGATCATTCAGGCCTATGGACTAACAGAAGCCTCTCCTGCGGTCTGCATTAATCCAATGGATCTCAAAGGTTTTCAAAAAAGTATTGGATATCCTGTGAATATGACAGAAATTAAAATTGCTTCTCCTACCGGAGAAGCACTTGGAATTGGTGAAAGAGGAGAGCTTTGGGTGAAAGGCCCGCAAGTCATGAAAGGATATTGGAATAAACCAGATGAAACTAAAGAAGTGCTTGACCAGGAAGGATGGCTCCATACAGGCGATATTGGATATCAAGATGAAGAAGGTTTCATTTACTTAGTAGATAGAAAAAAAGAAATGATTATTGTTTCTGGATTTAATGTTTACCCGTCTGAGGTTGAGGAGGCTCTTCGTAAGCACCCACTGATTGATGACGTCGCTGTCTTAGGGCATAAAGATTCTGAAGACAATGAAGAAGTGATTGCTTTTTATACATTGAAAAATGAAAATGCTGAACCCACGATCCAACAATTGCATGATTTTTCTCTAGAGCTTCTCACACGCTATAAAATTCCCAAAAAGTATATCAAAGTTGAATCTCTGCCTAAATCCCCTGTAGGAAAAATCTTAAAAAAAGATTTAAAAGTTCTTTTAGAAACTTTGTATGAATAACTCATTGGGAAAATGGGAGTCCAGAATCTGTAAAAAGCTCTGCTCAACTCAGATTCAGGCTCCTTAGTTGCACATAGGAACAAGAGTTATCCCCTATTGGAAATATTGCAAAAATGCCATTTGTGAGTGGCAGACTTGTGCTGTTATTCCCAATGATAAGGAATTTTTTGCGCAATTGTGAATGAACGGTAGAGCTGCTCCATCAGCACAACGAAAGCTAATTCATGTGGAAGTGTCATTTGAGAAAAACTGATTAACGTACTTTTGGCTGCTTGCCATCGCCGATCTAAACCATAAGTAGGCCCTATCACAAAAGTGATTTGACTTTTCTTATCTTCTAGCCATAAAGATGCCTGTGCTCCCCATAGCAGGGATGATTTTTGCGTTCCTTTTTCATCGCAGATAAAAACATAGGCATCTTTAAGACTTTTATGCCCTTGATGCTGTTTCCAATCGTTTTCTTGAGCAGTAGCCCTATCTTTATGATTTGATGGCCTGAGAACTACATGCTCACACTGCGCCCAATATGCAATTCTTTTAAAATACACATCGCTTGCTTCCTGTGCCCAGGAGCTCAAGCGATGTTCATGAAATGAGAGAATAGTGATCTTGGGCATAATAATATAAATTTTTTAAGATTTTTTAGATTGATCAAAGCCCCATAAACGCTCAAGACTATAAAAATCTCGCGTTTCTTTTTGCATAATATGAATAATCACTTGCTGGCAATCTATTAAAATCCACTGTGCATCTTGATCTTGTTGAATACGCACTGTATAAGGGAAGTCCCCATCTTTCTTTAAGGACTCACTCAAATGCGATGCAATCGCTTGGGCATGGCGTGAAGATGTTGCTGTCACAATAATAAGAGCGCGAAAATCATCGCTAAGATGCTCAACATTTAAATCCAGAATATCCTGGGCTTTTAAATCTTCTAGTAACTGAATAATTTTCTGTATCATAATTTGCTTTTTAAAAAATTTTTCAACATCTTACCATGATTTCACACAAGCACGATAGTCCTTTTTTGCAAATCAAGCCCAAAAGGACCTCGGAATACGCAAGAGCGCTCAGTGATAACAGCGATGACGCTATAACTGAGGGATGCCAGGCGACATTTTCTCATCCTGAGCGCTGTCAACACTATTCAGGTTACAATCTGAATAAGGAAGCACTGCTGTTGCTTTTACAGAAGAAAAAATGACTGGAGAAGGAGAGATCACACACGCATCATTTTGGACTCTTTGATTGTGACTGCACATACTCCTAAAGACTATTGGGCCAGACATCTGTGCCTCAACTGCGCGCTTTAAAGCATCAAAATCGATGATCTGCGGACACAAAGTCCATTCATATGGATCGGTCTCATTCCACTGAGATAACATGACCACTAATGGCAATAGGGTGGTCATATGCATTTTATCTTCTAGCGTCTGCCATTGTACAAGCAAATCCACAATTTTTTTCTGATTGTGTTTTGTATTCACGAGAAATTCAAGCATATGATCTAATGCCTTACAGCGAAAAATCCCATAATCCTTTTGATTAATTGAACTAAATGGCGACTGATCGTTTCGAAAATACTCGAGCACGCTCTGCAGAAAACTCAGTTTCTCCTTACAAGAGAGATGACAGAGAGATCCGATCTTGTTCTGCTCTGTGTGATTTGGGACAAAACCATATTCCTTATCAATTAAAACCTTAGAAAGCTCTCCATATTGTTCAAAAAGTTGGAAAATGCGCTCTCTGTCTTTTTGAGATCTTTTTTCTAGAAAAAATGCTGGACTTCCGTATAGCTTGCGCGTGATCGATAGGATATGCTGAACCGCTAAGCGTGGTATCTGGAAGCTCTGGGCATCAAGTGGATGAAAAGAAGGCACAGAGGCTACGATACTCTCTTTAAACTCGGAGATTGGAGAGCTTGCTGCCCCAACAATATCATCCACTTCGTTAGGATACAAAATGGCGAAGGGAAGCATAATTTTTTGCACGATCTCTGACGAAAATAGATCTGCACGTAAAATAAAATTATAAAAAACTTTAGCATGAGCATGATATTCTGGCCTCTCAATCTGCGGTAAGATATAAAAACCAAAAACAGCCAGGGTTTTCATATATATGTCATAATACTCAGAAGAAAGCGTTGGTAAAATCTTAATAATATATAAGAAAACCGAATGCATACGGATTATCCCGGAAGGTATCAAAAATCCCATCAGTGCATTCGCATAGTTTGTATCTACCACATCCTGCATCATATCGTTTTCCGAAAGACAGACTGGAAATGCCAGATTAATCATATACTCTTTGCGAAAAATAAGATTTGTTAAAATAGACGTTCTGTATGTGTTTCCCGCTTCAATTTTATCAAAATTGATGATACCTCTTTGACATTGCAACATACTGCGCAACATTCGTATAGCATAGTCATCCCACAAAGACACTTCTTCGAGAACACTGTGGATAATCTGATCTAAAAGGGTAGCAAAAAATTGATTTAGCCACTGCACGTGACATGGATACCACGTAGGATATTGCTCTGCATACTCTGTTCCGATCATGAAAATTTTTGAAAACAATTTAAATTTAGAATCGCTCTGCAATGCCTGTGCTTTTTGCGTATCCGCACTCATAAGATATTCGGTCTCAATGCGATCAGCACTCTCAAAAAGAATTTGCATGTGTTTAAAAAATCCTATTTCTCTCAAAAAAACAAAACCTTCAGTACAGACACGGACATTAATATTGAGACTATTTGTGAGCCATGTCTCACTAATCTGGTCATTCAAGATCTCTCTAAATTTATGGTAAGTTTCTTTCTTTTCATGTTGCAATAAAAAATGGCATGCTACAGGAGAGCGAATCAGTGCTTGTAGCCCATGCTGATTTATAAAAAAATTCAAGAGAGTACTTCGCGTTGAAAACAGGTCTGGCATGATGACCAATCGAGTCGCAAGAATATAAGCTGCGGCATCAAGCCCACTTTCAAAAGAAATGAGTACCAAATCATCATAATGCGCAGGGTCAGCACAATAGTGCTCAAAATACTTCATACATCGCGTATCATAATCGAGATTAGTGGCTTGTGCACCTGAAGATGAATGCACGATACAAGGTAATTGCAAGATTGAATAATCTGTTTGTGCAATGAGATTTTCCAAAATAGCCAAAGCATGTGTGTCATATGCAGCATACATCAACTGGGTTTGCAAAACAGAATGCTTCCATGCATCGTCATCAAATTGCTCTTCAATCCCATAGTACTGATAAAGAGCCATACAGTTTAATTTTAATTGATCAAAAAATTTAGGGGTATTCTCAAATTTGACAATATCAGAAAAAGCATCAAATATCACAAACCGTGTTATAACCTCATGATTTGAAGAGCGAAAATGCGAATCTGCCTTTAAATTTTCCTGAAAAATTTTGTCCCTAAGTCTGTAAACAAGAGCATCTGTCTTGTAAGAGTCGCTCAGATTCAGATTCGAATCATGAGCTACCAAAACTAATGCGGATAAAACTTTTTTACAGATGAAAAAAGACATCGATTCTCTTGAAAAGCTATCCATCTCATCCCAAAGATAATCTCTACATTTTTGAAAGAAAAAGGAAAGCTGCAAATTTTGCTTGTTGTCAAAAGATGAAAGATTATTTTTATTGAGACTTTTTTCTATAGCTATTAATTCATTTTTGATATACGCGCAATGAACAAATAATTTTATCAAAAATACATTTCTTTGAGCCAGCTGCGAATCTGGAAAATCGAAAAATAGATCGTGAAAATTCACCTCAGCTGCAATCAGTGCTTTGAGCAGCGGCGTTCGATACCGCATATATTGATGCTCAGACCCTAAGAAATATGCCTGTATAGTTTCCACTAAAGTTTTTTTGTAAGAGTGATTTCTTAGGGGATCGGTAAAGCAAAAGGAAAATGTGATTCGCATCACTGATCTAATAAGCTCGGGATTATCTTTGGCGACATATAAAAAATCACTCGTCACATAGTGCAATATTTTATCGTTAAAAATCATATTGCTGGGCTGAAAACGATTCAGAAAAAATTCGCATAGTTTCTGTTTATTTAAATGGCCTTGTAAAGAGGATTGACATATATGTATAAAAATTTCTCTAAAAATATTCATTCTGTCGTTCGTCAGTGCATAAGAAATAGTTTGATCGACATCCCGGATGCTTTCTTCAGACAGATCGCGATCAAGACATAAACCTATGTCCTCAAGACTATCTTGCGTAAAATATGGCTCACTTTGCTCACTCATAGCCTGAGTGAGCTTTAGGTCCGTTTTCTCAGAACTCTCCTGTTGTGTCTCTGGAAAATCGTTTTCTGTGTAAACAGCACAACTTTCGACAAAGCTAACGAGCATATAATTGTTTTTCTTTATCTCCAGCCAAAGTTGCTCAAATGCTGAATCATCCAGATAAAGATGACGACTTTCATGGACGGTTCTGTTCTTGCACTCTTCCTGAGACAGGTTGACATCTCTCTGATTTAAATATGCATCCGACACGCGAAAAGATGTCGGGTGCCTCTTTTGAGACAGATAACGATCTGCAATAATCTGCGATATCTGCTCCAATCGAGGATTATCAGGATTTCGTGCATATTGCTTCGTTAGAGTAAACAGTGCACCAAGCAAAGAGATAGGATATTCCGCCTGATACGCTTCATATAAAAAATAAGAATATATGCGATATTTCTTTTGTTTCATGTGAGGATCATTTTCTAAAAGAAAAGTGATGTCTGTTTGTGCTTCTAAATCTTTTATAATCTCTGCCTCTGAGCACTCCGTACCAAGTCCCAAGCGTGCTTTCAAAATTAAATCTGGAGCCCGCAATTTTTCAGGAATTAATTGCAAATATTTTTGTAGCAAATAAGCTCTTACATCAGCAGGTGCATATAAAAGGGCAACTTGCAAAAAAACAGGTGAAACACAAAATGTATTTTTTAAATCTTTTAGTCCTATCGGGGGTAAAAAAATTGTCTGATTTTCTAAAATGGCTTCTATGAACTGAAGCCTCTGTATGGTCATATATTGCCAAAATGCATTCTTATTATCTTTCGTGTTTTTCGCTTGCATTTCAAAAAAAACGCTCAATCTTAACTGAGGCACATAATAATCAGACTCCGAATGCCAACTGACTAAACGGCACAGCCACTCAACACGTGTAAAGTCTTCCACATGATTCTCAAGAGAGAGTGCCGGTTGTTTAAAAAAATGACTAATCTGATTGCAGATCTTGAGCACTTGCATCGACCGCCAATCTCGGGAATCTTTTAGAGTGCCCGTTAACAACATCTCAAGACTTGTGATTTTTTCTTTATCCAAGAGAGATTTTGTCATGCACCTAGTTTGAAAATTTGGATCTGAGCAAAGATTAATAATTTTATGCACACGCTGCCAAAGCTCTAAGTGAGAATCTGACTGATCAATCAGATAACCAAGAACTGTGATCTTTTTAGAATCATGCTCCAAAGTTGCAGAATAAAAATTCTCGTTCAAAAACCCCTGCTGAGCACAAAATGACACAAGTGACTCAATAACATAACCAAAATTCTCAGCTGGCACTGCTTTTGGTGTTTCAGCTTGCACAAGCCATGTCGGAGATAAGATCTCCTTACTGCCCCTCTCCCATAACGATTCTTGAGTCTCCCCATATTTATCAAATAACACCTTGATCAAATAGCGAGTATCAAAGTGTGATTGCCATACCTGATCCCACTGATAGTGACACTTTTTTGCTTTTAATAAAAAAGCACTGATTTTGGGACACTTTTGGGTATTTTTTATTTGAATTGGACTTTTCTCTTGCGCGTAAAAAACCTGACTCTGTTGATGTTCTTTGACATGCTCTTGTAAAAATCTTTCTGCAGTCTCGGTGTCGAGATTTTTATAGATCTGCTCTAATCTTTCTGCCACATTCGAAGCAGATGCATCTGTATTGATATTCAAAATCGTTGCCTGATCTTGAGTAACGTGAATGCTGCCTATCAATTGTTCATAAATTTTTTGAAAATGCTCATATACTTGCGATTCTTTATTTTTACGTTGCCAGTCAAAAGGGGCATCTATAATAATCACATTCTCAGTGGCCCTTGTCAGAGCTACAAAATACTGATTCATTTGCTCATAGAGCTCTATTGCTCTTTTTGATAAAACTTGTTTTTTCTGTTTAGAATCTTTTTTATCCCTATAAGTACGCGCACTCTGCTCCAAATAATTCCATACATTTTCCCAATCAATCGGATAAATAATGATTGCTGTTTGCACTTCTAAACCAGCTACCTCTTTCGGATGAAAACTAATCAGTTTTTTCTCGGGAAAATCTTGAGCCAAAAGAGATTTGATTGTGTCTAATACTGGCGTGATCACAAAAAAATCTGGACTATGATTGGGAATTTTAGCTATCAATTCTTTACACTCATGACTCTTCCAGTCGATGACAGAAAGATGGCCCCCAGAATGCAAACAATCATCCTGATTGATCGCTGAATTTTTTATCACGTTACCAAACAAAGTATCTAAAATAGGTTGAATTTTTTGAGCGTGATTCCAAATGGTGAGCGGGCATCGATGCTGACGCGTGAGAGAGCTTTGAGAAAAGTTGATTCCCCGAAAATAACAATATTTCTTCACAAAATCGAGAAGCGAGATCGAATGCCATTGAGCTGCTTGGCGTTCATCGCCACTAAAAATAATTTGATGATTCTCTGTCTGAAAGAGCAACCAAATCAATACAGGGAAATCGAAATTTTGGACCTCATCAATAACGAGAAAAAAATATCTCTTTGAGTTCGCTATAGGATTTTGGAACAGAGCAAAAAGCCGAGCGAATTCTGGTTGTCTTGAAATTTGCTGATCAAAAATCTGTCTAATAGCACTAAGAATTTCTAAATTCATGCCTCCTCTAAGCGCGATAGCGCCCTCACATCTCTCATAATCTGGAAAAACCCCCATGATCATTAAATACTGAAAGATAATTTTTGCATTGACACCGCTTTGCTCGAGGTACTGCCACGAATTTTTACTGTTTACTTTGTTTCCTTTTTTGAGACCTTGCTGGAATAACACCTCTATTTGTGAAAGCAAAGAGTCCAAATAATTTTTCCGCAATTCTGCAGGCACAAGTTCATCTGAAGACAAAGCGCTGAGTTCTACAGAAAAGCCTTGCATATAATCTACAAGATTACTTTCTTCCCATACGGTGCGCATATGGGCACCTAAAGGCCGGCTGGATTGAGGATATACATAAACAATCTTTTTAGGGGTCTGATCTCCACTTTGAGAGTGAAGTTCAAAATCTTCTACAAAACGCTCGAAAAAAAACTGTACTGTCAATGTCTTACCTGTTCCAGGCGCACCATCGAGAAATAAAGGGTACGAAAAACGGCGATTGAGTATAGCTTTTTGCTGCTCATTAGCGACTAAAAACTGCTGATTTTTGCAGTAAGCAGGCAGCCATTGAGCTGAATGATCGAGACAAAGCTCGTCAAGATTGTCGATATCTACAGATGATGCATCAGCTTTTTCTTGCTCTATGGAGTCTACCGTATCCACAATGACGACGTTTTTGAATGCATGATTTAAATTTGATAAAATTTGTTTAAAACAATCATCATCCATGCATGCAGCTTTATTATATTGGTGCTTCTGGACATATCCCAAAATGATGATTTTTTGTTGATAATAAGTAAATAAAATTCTATCAGTGAATCGTATTTGTCCATGCCCCATTCGCAGACCATACAAAGGATAGCTCTGCCCATTTAAGGAAATTCGCTTTTTTTGTGAGAACTTCCTTGCTTTGAGCTCGATCGGATTCGAAAAAATCTCAAGCAAAAATTGCCGATCTTCTTTTGTCAGATCTGTAAAAACATGCCTATTTGCAGCACTGCGAACATAATAATATAAGGCATTCATAGAAATCACACCAGCCCTGATGACATAGCGTTGAATTATAACAGAAAATCTCAATATACGAAAGAAATTATCTTTATGCGTCGCCTCGATCTGGCAGTGCCCTATGATCTTGAATTTCTATCAAACCCAAACACCTTTCTGCACGCTGCTGCACCGTGAAAACAATCCCTTTATACACGATTTTCTCACCTTTTTGAGGCAAATATCCAAAAAGATTGGTCACAAAGCCCCCAATGGTGTCAAATGCTCCATCTTCATCATCAAATTCCAAATCAAATCGAGTAGCAAATTCTTCTAAGCTATAATCTCCTGGAACTGTATAGGTTTGTGAATCTATAGCATGTGACTGAAGAACATCAACAACTTCATCATCATGCTCATCTACGATTTCACCAACAATTTGTTCTAAAATATCTTCAATAGTCACCACACCGACACAAAGCCCATGCTCATCTGTAATCAAAGCCATATGATTACGATTTCGCCTAAAATCATTCAATAGATCGGATATTTTTCTTGAAAATGGGACAAAAAAAGGTGGGCGAAGTAATTCTATTAACGAGCTTGGTAAGGTTTTTTGAGCCAAGTGCGGAATAAGATCTTTGACCAATAAAATACCTTGAGGAAGGGAACCCTCCCCCCAAACTGGATATCGCGAGTGAGCAGCCTCTTTCATAGTAGAAAAATGGGTTTCCCACGTATCTTTGGTATATAAAAATGTAACCTGCGCCTTGGGTGTCATCACATCTGTCACTCTAAATTGATGCAATTGAGATGCACGTTGCAAGAGTTGTCTGGTACTGAGATCAAAAAAATCACTGTTCAAAAATTCATTAAACAAAATGTGATTTTTTTTAGATTTGCCCCAAAAAAGCGCCTGCATTAAGGTCAGCATTTTTTTGAACGACGACATCACGATGATTCCTCTTTTGATCTTGAGAGATGATAACTATAAACATAATTTTTATCCCACTCCCAAGGCTGAAAACTTTTGTCTTTTAAGCATAGCTGAGACCACATGGCTTTTTCATACCTCTGAAAGATTTTTGCCTCTTTTATGGACTCATGATCAATATTGCGCAAATGGGTACACCCGTGCACAAGAAGATGCCACAAACGAATTTTAACAGGGATTTTGTGCAATGACGCGCCCCAAATCACCAAATCAGGACAGACTATTAACTCTCCACTGCCTTTTTCATCACAAAAAGTTAAAATATCGGTCGACAAGCTTTTATTGCGGTATTGCTGATTATAAATTTTCATCTGGCTTCTATCGATAAAAACCAGACTGATGTCACTGAACAATGGTATGGCGCTCAGAAGATCTTTAAAAAGATTTTCATCAAAACCCAGCGACTGATTGATGGTCGTGAAAAAACGCAAAGAAAGTTCAAACGTCTCCATAAGCCTCTAATATTTTTGTAATTAACTGATGTCGCACAATATCGTTTTTTTTAAAAAAATAAAAGCCTATCTCATCTAATTGCGATAAGAGCGCAATCGCATGATTGAGCCCAGATTGCATATTCTGTGCTAAATCAATCTGAGAAATATCACCTGTTATGACCATCTTCGAGCCAGCACCCAATCGAGTCAAAAAAAGTTTCATTTGTGTTAAGGTCGTATTTTGCGCCTCATCTAAGATAATAAAAGATTTTGAGAGAGTCCGACCACGCATAAAAGCTAAGGGGGCCATCTCGATTTGTTGTTTTTGCATCATCATATGCACATGATCCGCCCCAAGAAACTCAATTAATGCATCAAAAAGAGGTCGCAGATAGGGATCGATTTTTTGCTGCAAATCACCTGGCAAAAAACCCAAATGTTCACCAGCCTCTACCGCAGGACGCGTCAAAATAATCCGCTCAACCTCTCCTTGCTGATAGGCTTGCACCGCTTTTGCGACAGCAAGATAGGTTTTTCCAGTTCCGGCTGGTCCAATCCCAAAAGTAATTGTTTTGAGATCCATTAAATCCCAATAACAACCTTGAGCATGATTTTGTATCAAGCATTTTTTCTTAAATAACGAATCGCGAGATAAGGATTTTGTATCAAAAATGCATGATCGAATATGTTCAACTGTGTTATGTTTTTTCTCTTCGAACGATTGAATAATTTGTGTTAAACAAGCAACTGCTAGAGCAAGAGCATCGGATTTACCATTCAGAAGAAGATGCGACCCCCTACGGCTAATTAAAACGCGATATCGCTGCTCAATTAAAAGCAGATGCTCGTCTAAAGGACCACATAACATCTGAGTCTGAGCTAAGCTCAGGCTCGAGATATCAAAATCATAGTTCGTGTTTTTCGATGTCGAACCATTGGAACAAGTCTTGGGAGCTCTGTATTGCATCGTGCACCATACCAAAAGAAGCGATTTCTTTTAAATATGGATCATTTATTCGTAAAAGTCTTGCCCTGAGAGAATGAGCCAAAACCTCGACAACCTGCACATCTACCATTACGCCAATATAGCGATCATCAAGATGAGGGATATGCACGACAACATTTTGAGCCGTTCTCCCTTCATAATGATCCCCATAAGAAGATTTTTGCGTAATTAAGACTGTGAAAACTTTATTCAGGCACGATTGATAATAGTGACGCGTTTGCACATTTAAGAGATCTTGAAGTCGTTTCAAGCGATCTTTTTTCTGGATCTCGCTGAGGGTACACTCCATACCAGATGCTAAAGTTCCTGGTCTAGGCGAATAAATGAAAGAATATGATGAAATAAATCCAACTTTTCGAACAAGATCTAAAGTTTGTTCAAAATCTTCTTCTGTTTCGCCGGGATAGCCCACAATAAAATCAGAACTGATTGTCAAATCGCTACGAGCATTTTTCAACGCCATAATTGTTTCAAGATATTGCTCTCTACTATGTCCTCTACCCATTTCTTGCAAAATATGATTCGATCCACTCTGGACAGGCAAATGTAATTGTGAACAGAGCTCAGGAACCTGTGCATAAGCCCGCACTAATGTATCATTAAACTCAATAGGGTGTGATGTTGTAAAACGAATTCTTTCAATACCCGGAATTTGTGCGACATAGAAAATCAATGTAGCCAAATCAAAAAGCTGTCCTTTTTCATCATGCTTGGAATAAGCATTCACATTTTGTCCCAACAAGGTGATTTCACGGACACGCTGTGCAGCAAGATCTTGAATTTCCTTCAAAATATCTTCGACATTGCGATTAACTTCTGGACCACGCGTAAAAGGCACAATGCAATATTTACAATATTTTGAACACCCCTCTTGAATTGTAACGAATGCTGTGGGGCCCTCGGCACGTGCAGGGGGTAGCTCATCGAATTTTTCATTGGGTAAAAAATCAATATGTACAAAATGTCGATTCCCAGCAAGCAGCTCATTGATATACAAGGGTAAATACTGTAAAGTCTGCGGTCCAAAAACAAAATCCACATAAGGCGCTCTATTAAAAATTCTTTCACCTTCTTGGCTTGCAACACAGCCCCCGACGCCGATTTTTTTATGTGGGAACATGTCTTTCAGCTGTCTCCAACGACCCAAAAGTGAAAAAACTTTTTCCTCAGCTTTTTCTCGAATCGAGCATGTATTAAGAAGCAATAAATCCGCTTCTTCCGGGTTTTGCACAAGCTGCATCTGATGAGAGCGTTCAATCAGATGGCCCATTTTCTGGGAGTCATAAACATTCATCTGACACCCCCAGGTTTCGATATAATAGGTTTTTAATGGATGGGCATTCGACATAGTGTTTAACGGTCCTCAGATCTCTGTATTTTTTTATGACTTATTTTGGCCAAAAATTATAGAAAAATGCAATCAAATGCTCGCGATCTCGCAGAATAGAGAACAAGACCTCAATCAAAATCAGCAAAATGACAACCCATTCAAGACGAGTGGAATGCAGATGTTTATGCTCATTAAGCAAAATTCCATACAGCTCATAGAGTCTGTCGAGTTTTCTATTTAAAATCGCAACTCTGGCCTGAATATCCAAATACTCAGAACATCGAATATAAAAAGATTCATATTTGGGGCGTCTCCAAAAAAACTCTGGTGTATCTAAAATATCACTATCCAGATTCATTGAGTCTCTTTGAGCAAAGAGCGCACCCATTAATTTCGCTAATTGCTCACTGGGCATAGAAATGCATCCTTTCTCCGCCAATTCTTGAGGCAAATGCCGAGTATTTTGTATTGTTAAAGAAACTGATTCCTCAAAAGATGAAAGTTTTACAGATTGAGATAAGGCGTGAGAAAAAGATAATTTAATTAAAGGATCTGCCGATGGTAAAAAAATATGATCTTCTTCTTCGTCAATATAACCCTCTTCGGTGGGATGATCCTGTAAACTATAAAACGACAAATCTTTGACAACAACACTAATCGACATCTTTTGAAATTTATCTACAAGAGCTAAAAGCTGTATATCATCATCTTCATCCAGACCCCAGGTTACCAAACATCCATAAGGAAAAAAGAAAGCATCGCCTGTACTGTGATGAGCGTCATGGGTATTTTTCTGAATATGAATGACATCATCGTAAAATTTTGGTTCATATCCCTCGGAGCGCAGAAATTTTGAAAAATCGTCAATTTGATAAGATTCAGCACTACAATAAGAAGCGCATCGCATGGTGGAAAACACCCTATAATTATGATAATGAAAGACTTTTTAAATTATCACACACCTTGTGATAGAAACACAAGCCCTCTAAGACACTCTCAATAAAGCATATTTGAGAGAACACACAACAGGCTTAAATGGAGTGTCTGCAAAAAAGAACCTTGATTGTTCAGCAACTTTGAACATCCAAAATTTAAATTGACCCTTATCAAAAGCTTGCAATCACCAGCCGAACCAATGATTTTGTAAAAATTGCGTTTCGATATCTCGCTCCGATCACAAGCAAAATGAGCCCCTCTGTCGTGCCGATATGCTTGGATACCAACTTACCACTGAATGGGTGCATAGACTCTTTTCAAGAATGAACTGAACTTAATATACAAAAAACGCAAATGCAAAAAATTTGCATTTGCTTCAAATCATATAGTCTCAGATTGCCGAAAAGTTTTTTTATAAGTTTTTGCCATTTCATCCAAGGATTTTACTTTAAATCGCCGCGCCCACCCTGACGCACCACAATCTATATATCTCTGTATACAGAGATTTTTCAAAGACGTTTTCAGGCTTGAGCCGTATTGCCGAAAATCAAAATGAGAAGGGTGCTCATGAAAATATTGTCTAATAGAGGCAGTAGCTGCAAGCCTTAAATCGGTATCAATATTAATTTTTCTTACGCCATAAAAAATAGATTTTTTTATGGCATCTAAAGGGACCCCATATGTTTTTGGAAGAGATCCCCCATAAAAATTAATTTGTTCAATCAACTCTAAAGGGACAGAAGATGCTCCATGCAACACAAAATGTTGATTTGGGAAAGCGAGATGCAGCTTTTTCAAATGATCTAATGCTAAAACGCTTTCATTAGGAGGAGAGTGAAATTTTGCGGCTCCATGAGAGGTTCCGATTGCGATTGCAAGAGCATCTACGGGACAAGCTTGCAAAAAAATTTTTACATCCTCAAGAGAGCTCAAAAGCATTTCTCTCGTTAAAAGCCCCTCAGCTCCGCTTCCGTCTTCTTTTTCTGAATGTAAAGACTCCAACGATCCCAAGCATCCAACCTCACCTTCAACAGAAATACCTCTCGGATGAGCAAAATCAATCACCTGTTTTGTTCGAACAATATTGCTATTGAGATTGGACGGGGTCTTGGCATCGGATTCCAAAGATCCATCCATCATGACTGAGCTATATCCGTCTAATATAGCATCTATACACACATCTGGATTATGCCCATGATCTTGATGAATACAAATCGGCCACTGAGGATACAGCTCTAAAACAGCCTGGAATAAGTGTTTCAAAAAAACACCTCCTGCATATTTACGTGCACCTAAGGATGCTTGCAAAATGACCGGTGACTCTGTTTCTACAGCAGCCGCAACAATCGCTTGTATTTGCTCTAAATTATTCACATTGAAAGCCGGAATAGCGCAATCCCTATCTGCGGCCTCATCTAACAACTGTCTTAAAGAAACAAGTGCCATAAAAATCTTATATAACATTTCTCTTTCATTAGACTAAGGCCTTTTTTTATAAATGCGCAATATACAAGGTGCAACTAAAAAAAATCTTTTATCGACAAAGTCTTAGGCCTTTGCAGTGTATTTTTTCTATGGTAGAATTGAATTCATTGTTTTTTTTAGCATTTCTAAGATTTTTTCATGGTATTAACGGCTTGGCTTTGGTTTTTATTTTCTTTATTTATTTCTGCGACCAATGATATTGTGGTTAAATCACTGGGCTCTCACTTGCCAGGTTTTGAAGTCAGTTTTTTTCGTTTTTTTTGGGCAGCATTTTCTTTAGCTCTTCTCTACCCAAAAACAATCTCCATAGAGAGTTGGAAAGCGAATCATAAAGTGCATATCACAAGAGCAGCGCTTTTGTGTGTGGGGATGGGCCTGTGGAGTTCATTTTTACCCCGCATTCCTCTTTCCCAGGCCATGATTATCAATTTATCTATTCCTGTTTTATCTTTAATCTTTGGTCGTTTTTTGCTGAAAGAAAACATAACGACACGACAATATCTCGGGACCTTCATGAGTTTGAGTGGCATGTTGCTGACAGTCAACTGGCAAGCCGCCCCTTTAAGTTCTCCGATTATTGGTCTTTTTATCAGCGCATGCTTCTTTTCTTTATGCGACATTTTAAACAAAATTTCTGCAAAAGAATCCTTAGTTTCTTCATTATTTTTTACCGCTTTATACAGCTCTCTTTTTAGTTTGCTAATTGTTTGGCAGAATTTACAAGTGCCCTCATACAGTGATCTGGCTTTCACAGCGCTGTTAGGAGTAAATGGTAATTTAATGTTTTATGGGATGTTAAAAGCCTTTCAAACACTCAAGGTCTCTCAGGTCGCCCCTTTGAAATACTTTGAGTTTTTCTTAGCAACATTTTTAGGATGGATTTTCTTTCAAGAACACCCCTCACTTGTTGTATTTTGTGCTGCAAGCCTTGTTTTGATTGGTTCAGCAGTCGCTCTCGACACCGGAACGTGGCGAAAAAAAGAAACCCGCACCTGTGTGTCAACCTAACATATTGAGCAGATTATCGCATCTTAAGAAATGCGATGATCTCAAGAGTGGGCTCATTTGAGAAAGAGGCGGAACGTAGTCAGAAATGATTGTCGTGAACCCATAGAAATAGGGCGGTCGCCACAGGATTTTTTTTAGGCGTCCTACTCCGTGGCAGGCATGCTCACCAAAAATCGATTAGGCTCCTAGACTTTAAAAACATCGGCTCAGAAATCTAAATCTGACTACGCTCCAAGATCAATAATATTCTGAGCTTTGCTCAGTGATTTCTCTATCATAGCACAAATATTTTCAATACGATCGACATCTCGAGAAATTTCTTGAGAAATTTTTTTCTCTTGCAAATACAATAACGCCAATTGCAAACATAAAGAAAAATAAGCTCGATCTTTAGTCTTAAAGGTCGGTATTTTTTGGGATAGCTCAGAAATCAATATCATGGCAGATCCAAGATCGTGCTGATCATGTATGGCGTAAAACTGATGATAATCACCAAATAATTCCATTTCTAGCATTGATTCTTCTCTTTATTTTGATTTCTCTCTCGTATTTAGCGTAGCACGGGATTGAAGAAAGATCTTTCTTGAGAGATCGTCACCCCATTTTTAGATAAATCGCAAATATGTTCTTCAACATCACTCTCAACCTGAGCCAATATCAATCCACTCCTTAGGAGCAGCTGCACTTAAAATCTCTGGCGCTTTGTCTGTAACTAAAATGTTATCTTCTATGCGCATTCCTAAGCCTAAACAAGGATGTTCAGTTTTAAAAATCTTAGGATCGATATAAAGACCTGGCTCAATTGTGACCACCATGCCCGGCTCTAAGGGTACATGATATAGTTCTCGATAAGCTGCGAAATCATGAACATCTAATCCTAAATGATGCCCGATCTGATGTGGGTAATAATCTAAAATCTCTTGTTCCAAAACTTTCTCCACAGATCCATTCGTCCAGCGATAATCAACAATCATTTGGGCAATCAGGATTTTTGTACTCTCTTGTAAAAGAGCGATGGTCATACCCGGGCGCACTTGGGAAATAATTTTTTTTTGAATCGCAAGAAGACTTTCATAGATCTCTTTCCATCGATTGGCATGTGGACCCAGAAAATACATGCGTGTGATATCTGCACAATATCCTTGATACTCAAAGCCTGCATCGACTAACACACGATCATCACCTCTGAGAGAATGATTATTTTTGTTATAGTGCAAACAACAGGCTCTGGGACCTCCAGCAATAATAGGCTGATACCCCTGCAAAAAAAGTCCGTGTCTTGCTCCATAAAATAACCAAGCTGCCTGCCATCTCAACTCTTCTTTGGGAATTGTAAAACGATGCACAGACAGATCGCGGTGTACTAAACTCGATCGATATACACTTTCTCTCATCAACTGAATTTCATCAGAATCTTTTATCAAGCGTTGCTGGGCTATCAACGGCCCTATTGCTTCTCTGGATGCTATCCAATCCCATTGAGGACAAACCGCGCTGATCCCATCATAATAAAACACACTGATCGCTTGAGAGCCAAAAAATGTGCTGATGATCTTTTTGAAATCAAATTTTTCATACTTTTCAATGAAATCATAATGATGTGTTTGACTTTTGAGACAGTCAATAAAGATTTGCTGATCCCCCCATCTTTGTTGTAAGACAGATTGATGCTGATACAACAAAATTGACATTGTTTTATCTTCTCGCTTCAGCAAAAGTAATGTATGCCCTGATTCACGCCCCCCACATAAATAATAAAAATTTGAATTCACACGAAAGTGCGCAGGATAAATATGTGATTTTTGATAGTTGGGCTGATCACCAGCGTGAATACAGATAATACAGTCATCTGACCGCACCTGAGATAACAAAAATTTCTGCCTTGTTTGATAGATCACAATCAATATCCATATTTTGAAATTCCTGCCATCAGTCAACGGCTCATTTCATACAATGCTCTTAATAATAAGATTAGATGATCTAAACATGCTTTGTAATCCTCGGCATTATGATTTTCACCAGATACAAGATCAATTTGAGAAATCGCAATAAAATCTTCTAACATATCATCGAAATCTGCAATTTGATCCAAGCTTTCTTCTTGAGCAACTGCACCAATTGCATACAAAATCCCGCGTGCCAAATCACTCAGTGACTGCAATTGATCAGCAGACGATGAGTTTTCATCAGCAACACACAGTGTGATGCAGGTCTCTTGAGTAAAATTTAAATGATTTTCCAAGAAAATTCTTTTTAAAGAATCTTCCAAATTCGTATTCTCAATATGCAAATCATCCTGAACAAGTTGGTACCACTCTTGATAATGAGGATCTTGGGCAATTGCAAGATAGCCTAATATCGAACCTTGAATTTCTGATAAGGCCCATGAAGTACCCGTTTGCGCAAGATTTTGCGCAATTTCTAAAAAATGTGGAGATGAATAATACAAAGCAAACGATTCCCAAAAAAAATTTCTTATAACATATCATAATTAAAAGAAATCTTTTAGTTTTTAAAAGAAATTCTCTAAGACACCTGAATGACGAAGAGTTTTGCAATAAATAGAAGCTCACTCTTTGTTTCAGAGCGCTTTGTCTTGCAAAGAGGCTCAATGAACACGCACTCAGTGCTGATATGGCGTACCAATACTCGTGAGCAAGTCGTGACACGTACAGATCGTACATGTGTGCAAAAAGATCATTAAGCGGATGGATGTTTCAAGTGACGCGAAACCACAGAAAACGGGTCTAAGGCAAGAGCATCAGTGCCAAATAATTCTTTTGCAAAATATAAAAGAGCCTTCCTATAGACGTCTTTTTTGAATGAAATCACATATCTGAGAGGATACCAATAAGGAACCCACATCCACTGTTCGAATTCTGGTTTCGCTGCCTGATCAAGATTCACAGCACTATCTGCAGCTCTCATACGCAATAAATACCATTTTTGCTTTTGTCCAATACATAAAGGACGCGCGTCTTGTCTAATCAATCCTGGAGGTAACCGATATTTGAGAAAGCCCTCTGTAGCCTGCTCAATAGTCACATCTTCAGTTTTTAAACCGAGCTCTTCGAACAGCTCACGATATAAAGCCTGTGTTAATCGCTCACCTTGTTGCACACCGCCTTGTGGAAATTGCCAGGCATTTTGTCCTTTGCGTTTAGCCCAAAGCACTTTATTGTCTTGATTAATGACAATAATTCCTATATTTAGGCGATATCCCTGAGGATCAATAACATTTGCAAGTGACATACGATCTACCAACTGACTGAAAATTCTGCTAAATTCTTTAAAAGTCCCTTTGGAGGCCATTCCGTTGATTTTAGCAATTTTTGATTTAGACGATACTCTCACTTTACAAGATACCGAGTCCTTATGGCAAGCATATTTAGTAGATAAAAAGCTGATCCCAGAAGATATTTATCTAAAAAAGAGAGCAGAATTCCAAGAAACCTATTCCCAAGGCACACTTTCTTTTGATGAGGTCATCCGCTTTTCTCTCGGCCCACTGAGTGCTTTGAGCGCTCACGAACAAAACCACTTACGAACAGATTTTCAAAAAAAATGGCTCAAAAAAATTATTTTCAAAGAAGCAATTGAACTTGTTCGGTATCATCAGCAAAAAAATCATTACACAATTATTCTCTCTGCTGGACATGAGTGGCTCGTGCCTTTAGCTGCAGAATTTTTTCAGCCTGATGCTGTATTATGCACGCAACTAGAAAAACGCGATGATGGCGGAATATTACCGATTATTCAAGGACGCCCCCTTTTTCAGCGGGAAAAAATTTTTGCTTTGCAAAAATGGCTTGCTCAGCAGCACACAGAAGTTCAAGCGACTTATTTTTATTCAGATTCTATTAACGATCTGCCTTTACTGGAATATGTCAACTATCCTTGTGCTGTCAACCCATGTCCCAAACTCCGTCCACTCGCGAAAGAACGAGAGTGGCCTATTTTAGAATTTAATCGCGAAAGCATCTTGAGCATGCAAAACTAAACGGTCAGCCTGATACGAAGATCGCACAAAGGGCCCGCTAGCAACATCTTTAAATCCCATGTCTTTCGCTACTATGGCAAAGTTTTCAAATTCTTCCGGGGTATAATAACGCAGTAAGGGATAATGATTTGGAGATGGCTGCAAATATTGACCAATCGTCAATAAATCCACATTGGCTAATCTCAGATCGGAAAATACATCGTAGATCTCTTCACAAGTTTCGCCAAGTCCCACCATGATCCCGGATTTCGTTAAAATATGAGGATGCTGCTGTTTAAAAGTTCGCAGCAACTCCAAAGAAACTGCATAATCACTCCCTGGACGAACTGGTTTATATAATCTTGGTACAGTCTCAATATTATGATTAAATGCTGCCAAAGAAATGTTTTGAAAAGACGCCAAAGCCTTATCTTGGCGACCTCTAAAATCTGGTACCAAGACTTCAATAGCGATATTTGGACATTTTTTATAAATCGCATCAATGCAATGGCGAAAATGACTTGCACCACCATCAAGCAAATCATCTCGATCAACAGAAGTAATGACAACATATTTCAGCTTCATATCCGCAATGATCTGTGCCAGTCTATCTGGCTCATTCACATCAACTGGATCGGGATAAGCATGACCGACATCACAAAAACTGCAACGTCTCGTGCAATTTTTTCCCAAAATCATAAAAGTGGCGACTCCATGACTGAAACACTCCCCTAAATTCGGGCATGATGCTTCTTGACAGACAGAGTGCAGCTGTGATTTTTGAATTTTTTCGATGAGTAAAGCAGCCTGATCAACGGAGAAAATTTTCTTTCTCAACCAAGATGGCTTCTCTAAAGAGGGGGTATTGTTTGGCCACAGATGCTTTGTAGGATGCCTTTTCATTTTTTGCGTAGATTTAGACTCATGAATCGTAATAGACATTATTCATTCTCCATAAAAGTTTTATAAGATTTGCAAAAGAGAGTACATAAATCGCGCTTGACATCTGAGATTGGAATAAAAATATTATGCTCTATTAAGCTCGTTGCTTTTTGAGAGTCTAGACCACATAGAACAATTGAATTGAGTGCGTTTAACGAGCAACATAAATTGAAGCTTAAGCCATAATAAACATAATTTTTATAATATTTTAATCCTATAGAGGCAATTTTGCCTTTTTGACTAAAAACTCCCCGATGTGTCTGATGAGTATAGAGAGTGATTTTATGCTTATGGGTCGCTAAATAAGAAATGATCATATTTTCTAAAAGACTCACATAGGATGTTATCCGATCTGCAGACCCAATATGACATAACGTATAAAATAAAAGCTGCCCTGGTAAATGCATAGTGGTCAGCCCTCCCCGATAAGATTTGGAAACTGGCCAATATCTCACATGATCATCTTGATTACGCAGTCCTTGTGTTACAATCAGAGGATGCTCTCCAACCCAAACTTGATTTTCTTTTACGAGGCTCAGCGACCATTTTCTCATATAAGATTCAATCACTTCGAAACTCTCATATCCAAAATCTTCACAATTGATCATGATATCAATACTTTCTCATTAAGAAGCTAAGTTGACAGTGATAGAAGTATCATGGGAAAAAAGAAAATTACAAATTTTACTATATCTTCTGAAAAGATAAGTCACTATGATAAAAAGAATCTTTTATGCTCAATCCGGTGGGCCCACAGCGGTTATCAATCGCTCATTAGTCTCTTTAATTGATGCCGCGCATAATAAAAATATTGAAATATTGATAGGATGTTACGGTATTCATGGTCTTAAGGAAAAAAAATATGTTTCGAGTCACTCTTTATCCTCTCGCGATTTAGAGAAAATTCGAAATTCCCCAGGAGGATCATTTGGTTCGTGCCGTTATTTTATCAAAGATGCAGATCTGCCCATTTTAGCACAACATCTCAAAGAATTGGGTTGCGATGCGATTGTCTATCAAGGGGGAAACGACTCACAGCTCTCTTTACTCAGAATGTCCCGTTATTTCCACTCACAAAAAATGGCCATTTTGAGTATCGGCTTACCAAAAACAATTGATAACGACCTAGCAGAATGTGATCTTTCACCAGGATTTTCATCAGCTGCTTTTTTTCTTGCACAGGTTTTTAGAAATTTATGTCTTGATCTCTCTTCAATGTGTCGTGACTCTACAAAAGTCTATATTGTAGAAGCTATGGGTCGACACAGTGGCTGGCTTGGTGCTGCCGCATCTATTGCACATACTCCTCATTTTCCTGGCCCTCAAGTTTTTATTGTGCCTGAATTGCAACTTAATATGTCGGCTCTTTTTGAGAAAATTCAATTTTATGTCCGAACAAATGGTTACTGCGCAATCAGCATCAGCGAAGGCTCATCTCTTAAAAACCATCATTTCGAAATTTTGAAAGATGATTTTGGTCATGTGTATTTAGAAGGCAGCGGCCTGCATTTGAAAAAATTAATTGAATCCCAACTGAACTATAAAACAAGACTGTCTATTCCTGACTATCTACAACGAAGTGCATCTTTTGCCATATCGAATTTGGATAAAGAAATTTCTGATTCTTTAGGTCCTTACTGCCTTTCACTGCTGGCAGCAGGCATCAACGAAAAGATGATTACCATCCGCAGAAACACGCAGCCTCATCAACCTTGGCATCTAGATACTACGCATCTTCAGAATGTGGCTGGCCAGGAACGACATATTCCTAAAAATTTTCTTGATGAAGAAAATTTTGCGCTCAGCGCCGCAGGGCTAGACTATTTTCACTGGGCTCTTGGATCACAATGGGAAGACATTGAAACGAGATTTTGGCCCCATTGGAGCCATCAATAGAATCAGCTCTTGGCCAATGTAACAACCTCTGGCTCATAAGGAATGAGGTTCAAATTTTGAAAGGTGCCCCTCAAAAAATACAGCTCTTCATTCCATTCATTAATCCGATCTCCCCATGAATGCACTCCTGGCAAAGTCAACCCTACAGTCCAAGGTTGTAATATCGCTAATACTGAACTGAGTGCCTGTGAAACTTGCGGTCGCACTGCTAACAGCAAATCCAGTTTTTGAGTCTTACGATCATAAGAGCCTGTAGGATAAATGGTCAGGCAGCCCGCCTGACCATAACCTTCCACAATAGAATAATAAGCATCTGTACGTCGCCCACTGAGAGCAACTTTATCAAAACACACTCCTTTATACCATAAGCTACGCAACTGCTGCTCTTGAAAAATTTGCCCAGTTAAAATATTTAATCCTGTAAAATGTTCATTTGTCATTTTTGGTAAAAAAAGATCTTGAATATGAGCATGCCATTGCACACAATCTTCACCATCATGATAAAAAGTCAAGTACAATGGTCCACCATCAAACAAAGAAGTGTATGCGCCAATTTGATTCAAAATAAAAGCACCGTCACCACCCTTGTTATTCTGGCGATATACAAACGATAAATGACTCCCATACAGCTGATACAAATCGCAATCATGATTCATCTCCCAGGTCCCATGTAAATGGTGTGCTTGTCCATAAGCATATCGACATTGATCAATTTTAAATTTCATCAAAGAAAGATCAGAAGCTTGGTGACTCTTGTCTTGCAAGACTGTACGCATTTTCCAAAAATCCTCGAAAAAAGCATAAGTCTCTATAACTTTCTCCAAATCCATTTGCATAATATGACAGTCTATTTCCTGATCTTGAATATTCACTGCCATTTCTAAGGCGGGTCCTTGCACAAAACATTTTTTCTTGCTCTGTGTGTTTCGCATCCCCATTTCATACGACTGATTATCAATTTCTATGTGCCCTAGATAATAATCTTTTTTTTGATGCAAGATCAGATAAGAAGTGCCTGTTATCCGTTCTATTCCTGAAGGATTTTCGATGGAAGAAATATCCACCAAAATATCTGGATCTTTATAAAAAATCTGCCCCCCTAAAGAACCGTAGGATGAATGTGATAATAAACAACTCGCCTGCAATGGAAATACGCTGGCAAGATCGACTCTTCCTTGAATCTGATCAAAATGAAATTGGATTTTTTTTCTTCCAAGATGCAAAGAGCTCAGAACATTTTGATTGCTATCTCGAACATAAAACCTCCGATCATGATCAGAAAAATCAACAAAATAATTTTGCTGATTTTTTCGAAGATGCATACGTCCATTACCGATCCCTTGTGTTGAAAAATCAACCTCAGCAGATTGAATAAAAAAATCATTTTCTGAATCCAAACTGTACAGACCGATCTGATAACGATCTCGCAACCAATTTCCTGTCAAAGAACCGTGTAAAAATTCTTTATTGTGTTTTAACAACTCAAAATCAAACTTTAAAGTTTTATCAACAATACAGAGAGTAGCGTCATGTATGACAAAATCTAGATTGTATTTCACAAAATAATCCAGATCTATTTTGAAATGACGCACTTGATAGCAATTATCTGGATTCTCTTCAAAGAAAAATTGACTTTCCTGCATATCATGAATCCATACTCCTGTTTTATCCGCTCTATTGAATTGTAAAATCCATTTTTTAGAATCCGCCATCTGTAAAGACACAGTGGATTGAATCGGGTCAGATTGATAACAAAGCTCATGAATATCTAAAACATGATCATCGGCTATTTGTAAATAAAAATTGGAAGCACGTGCGACTATACGATTTGTAAAATCTTTTTCAATGTAGAAGTGAACATTGTGAGCACTAGCCTGTAAAAATGAAAAATCCACGAACTGGCAAGACCCCTGATCGACATGCACCTGATCAGGCTGAATAAGAAATCGTGATTTAAAATTTTTAAAAGCGACTGTATCATAAACGCCATCTCGAATCTCTATCATCCATTTAGGAAAAAAAAATAACAAACACTTCAAAAAAGGCAGTGATTCAGTTGGCTCTAAATCTAATTCACTGTATGGTGCTTTTCGAAAGACAGCGTAATCGATCACTAAATGCGGCATAGCTTGTTGAAAAATCAGATGCCACCCATCAATTGCCCAAGTTCCACTTGCATCTCGCCAATCGAAATGGCCTGGAATACAACACCAGCCTGTCATCAGCAACAAGAATCCAACAGACCAAAAACACAAAATGCTCGAGAGTATTCTTTTTACTAGATTCTTCACAGAAAAACTTTATGAGTGCTTTGATCTTAGCTTAGCATTCTTCTACATGTCTCTGGGGTAAAAAATTTTATACACTGACTCTTTCTGCATGCAAGATCAAAATAGAAAGGAGCTGCTTGCACTCAGAAAGATTGCTGTTTAGAGCTCTGACTCATCAAAAATGAATTCGCTTTTCGAAACAACTCGCAGATCAATTTGATTATCATGATCGTGCGTTTTTTGATAGCGCCAAATCATTTTTACCATCTTTTTGTATTCACGAAGAGAGTTTTCGTACCTTTGCAAATAATTCAATACATCTTGACGGCCAAGAATCACGAGCACCTTATCATCTCGATCAATAATAGCATCATATTTTTCGAGAAAAACCCAAAGAAAAACATGTGGTGCAAGCAGTTGACCTAAAGCACCGCAACACTGACAAGACAGTGTGTTTTTCTGCAGATAAGATTGCCCCTGCCTCTTTCTCGTCATTTGCATTAATCCCAAAGGGGTTAATGGGTAAACCTGTACAGGCATAGTATCATGCAAAAAAGCTTTCTGTGCCAGTTCAAAGAGATAAGATCGATCTTTCGGATCGTGCATATCAATAAAATCAATAACAATAATTCCTCCTAGCTCTCGAAGAGGAATCTGTTGTGCTAAAAGCTCTATGGCTTCCTGATTCGTTTTTAAAACCGTTTCTCGTACATTTTTTTTTCCGACAAATCCAGATGTATTCACATCAATAGTGACCATAGATTCGGTTTGCTCAATAACAATCGCTCCTCCTGATGGAAGCTCTAATTGAGTTTGCATTGCATTTAAAAGCTGTTTGGAAAATGCATATGAGCGACTTAGGCCATCACCTGCTTGTTTATAAATGATAATCGGTCGTTTTTCATTGAGAAACTGTCTATTTATAAAATCTTGGAGACTCTTCTGTAAAACTTGATTATTGACAAAAATACAAGAGATTCCGTATTTCCCAAAATCTCTAATCACTCGTTCAGCTAATGAAAGATCTGACCAAACACACACTGGAATCTTAGTGGCGTTCAAGATTGCGCTACGAATCTTTGACCACTGCTCCACTGTTTGTTTGTAGTCTTGCACAATAAGCTCCTCAGCCACACCTTCGCAAAGCGTTCGGAGAATCACGCCTTGCATATGATTCTCACTCACCACAGCTTGTAATCGTAAGCGCTCTTGAGGATCTACAATTTTTTGAGAAAGAGTCGATTGCTTCGCATAAGGATGATAAACACAATAGACCGATGGTAAAGCGATTTGTGTTGTTAAGCGTGCACCTTTTTCTCCAATCGGATCTTTTAAAACCTGTACTAGAATATTTTGGCCCTGAATCACTAACTGTTCGATCTTTTGCTCTTCAAGAATGCTGGGTACACAATCCTTCACATGCAAAAATCCTGTCCGTCCTTTGCCAATATCGATGAAAGCTGATTGCGTGCCTGGTAAAACTCGAATAACAGTTCCGTAATACACAGATCCTACGAGACTTTGAGTCCGCGCATCTTCTCTATAAAAATATCGCAACTTTTTATCAGAAAACACCCCAACACTCAAATCCGAGGCAATTGAAGAAACAATCATCTCATACATAACACCCCACTCCCCAAAGACACAATGATTGCTGCACTTGTTCAAACCAAAGAAATGTGATGACTTGATTTTTAGACTATGCACACAATCAAAGAACTGCCTTGAGCAATTCAAGGCAGAAAACAAAAGCTGTATCGCTTTATTCTGTATATGGAATTATTGTTTCATATTGGCATATCAGGTTACAATAAGAGCGATTTTTATTTTTATGCTACAGAGGCCATGATGTCCCATATTTCTTCAGAAAATCTCGTACATCTTTCGCGCTTAGCCAAAATTGCTATTTCGAAAAACAATGAGGCTGTTTATCTCCAATCGCTCAATCGACTTTTAGAAACCCTATCACTTCTCGAAAAAGTTGATGTAAGCGAAAATGACTTGCACCCCCGTCAAGAAGAAGTGCTTCTCACAAATGATTGCCCTGCATCTGCCGATTTGCGATCAGCTTGTGAAAAAAATGCTCCTCAAACTGTGGCGCATTTTTATACTGTCCCTCAAGTTATTGAATAAGATTTATCGTTATTAAGGATTACTATGAATCACCCTTGGCACCTATACAGCGCGAGTGACCTTGGTCGCTTTTTGCGCAAAAAAGAAGTCACTTCTGTAGAATTAACTCAATATTTCATCGATCGCATTAAAGCAATCAATCCAAAATTAAATGCTTTTATCACGCTCAGTGAAGAGGAAGCACTAGCTCAAGCCGCAAGCGCTCAAAAATTGATTGATCAAGAAGAAGGCAATCTCCTCTGTGGCGTCCCTTTTGCACATAAAGATATTTTTTGTACCCAGGGCATTAAAACCACTTGCGGCTCAAAAATGCTCGAAAATTTTATTCCGCCCTACAATGCAACCGTCACTCAAAAACTGTATGATGCAGGACTGGTCATGCTTGGTAAAACCAATATGGATGAATTTGCTATGGGCTCAGCAAACTCACACTCCTATTTTGGACCATGCTCAAATCCTTACGATCTCGACAGAGTCCCTGGCGGCTCTAGTGGCGGTAGCGCAGCTGCAGTAGCTGCAGGAATGGCTCCTTTTGCAACAGGATCTGATACAGGGGGCTCAATTCGACAACCCGCATCGTATTGTAATTTAGTTGGTATTAAGCCCACTTACGGTCGCATTTCACGTTATGGAATGATTGCTTTTGCTTCCAGCTTAGACCAAGCTGGCGTCATGACAACGAGCGTTGAAGATAGTGCTCGTCTTTTAGAGATTTTGTGTGGCCATGACCCTGAAGACTCCACATCCTCATATCACGCGGTTGAAGACTTTGTTGCTTGCACGCAAAATACCGAAAGAAAATTTAAAATCGGAATTGTCCAATCTTTCGTTCAAGCTCTTGATGAAGAAGGGCAGCAAGAGTTTCACAGAGTTGTAAAAAAATTGATGGAAATGGGACATACCGTTGAGTGGATGAATCTCGATATTCAAGATTACGTCATCCCGACCTATTACGTCATTGCACCAGCTGAAGCTTCATCGAATTTGGCACGTTATGATGGTGTCCGTTATGGATATCGCTGTCACCAACCGACTTCTCTTGAAGATTTGTATACCCGCACACGCACTGAAGGTTTTGGCGAAGAAGTCAAACGTAGAATTTTAATGGGCACATATGTCTTATCCGCAGGCTACTACGATGCATACTATCAAAAAGCATTACATATTCGAGAAATGTTGAAGAAAAAATTTTCTCAAGCATTCCAAAACTATGATCTCTTAGCTACACCAACTGCTTTATCAGCCGCGTTTAAACATGGTGCGCATGATGCCGATCCTGTTTCTATGTATTACTCCGATCTATGCACGGTCTCAGTGAATCTAGCAGATTTACCTGGTATATCTCTGCCACTCATGCGCCACCAGAATCTTCCCCTAGGTTTTCAACTGATTGCCAAGCCTTTTGATGAAGGATCATTACTCTGTCTCTCTGCTCAACTTGAAAAGGCTCTTCCTTGGAGCGATTTTTTAAATCCTATTTTGACATCATCTTTGGAGGGCATTTAAATGTCGACACAATACGATACGGTCATTGGTTTAGAGGTCCATATTCAGCTCAACACCCAATCCAAATTTCTTTCTCATTCAGCATGCTCTTTCGGTGCAGAGCCCAATTTGCATGCCAATTTACTCGATCTCGGCTATCCTGGGACCTTACCTGTCATCAATAAAAAAGCATTGGAAAAGGCAATCATTTTTGGATTAGCAGTCAACGCTGAAATTTGCCAAAACACACAATTCGCTAGAAAAAACTATTTTTATCCTGATTTACCAAAAGGCTACCAAACTACTCAAAGTGACAAGCCTATCGTCGCGCATGGCAAATTGAAAATCACTCTTCCAGAAAGCGAGAAAGATATTCTGATTGTTCGTGCACATTTAGAAGAAGATGCGGGCAAATCTATTCACGATCTGATCCCAGGCCAAACTGCTCTTGATCTCAATCGCGCCGGCTCACCTTTGTTAGAAATTGTGACAGCACCAGATTTTTGCAATGCCCAAGAAGTCATAGCATACCTGAAAAAACTCCATCGACTCGTTCGATATCTCGATATTTGTGATGGCAACATGCAAGAAGGATCTTTTCGGGTTGACGTAAACATCTCACTCAAGCCAAAAGGCTCTTCGATCCTAGGGACTCGCTGCGAAATCAAAAACATCAATTCATTTCGATTTATCGAAAAAGCTATTGCTTATGAAGTGCAACGTCAATCAACATTACTCGATCAGGGACAAACGATACGCCAGCAAACTCGCCTCTTTCAGGAATCAACAGGCGAAACAATTGCTATGCGTGATAAAGAAAACAGTCATGACTATCGATACTTTCCTTGCCCAGATTTACGCACAGTAACAATCGAATCTTCTTGGATTGAAAATCTTCGCAACCAGATGCCGCTCCCAATTGAACAGGTTGAAAAGAGCCTATATGATGATCATATCTCTGAAAAAGAAATCGCCTTCCTGCTCGATAATCTCGAAACTCTCAAATATTATACAGCGATTAAACAAAATCATTCTACTTTAGAACCCAAAAAGATTGTCAGCTTACTCTTATCGGAATTTTTAGGCCTGCTTAAGAAAAACAATATTGCATTCAATCATAATCTGATTCCAGCAGAAAAATTTGCAACTATTGTCCTGAGATCACAAGATGGCACTTTATCATCCCGCACTACAAAGCAACTACTCGCTTTGGCTCTAGAGCACACAGATGCGATTGACGATTTAATTCAGAAACATGCTCTACAGCAAGTGAGTGATTCGAATTATTTAAATCAAGCGATCGATACTGTTATCGCAAATTATCCCGAACAATTTCAAGAATACTGCTCCGGAAAGGAGAAAATTCTTGCATTTTTAGTTGGGCAAGTGATGAAATCAACCCAAGGATCTGCCTCGCCTCAAGAAATTCAAAAAATATTTCAACAAAAAATTATTTAAAAAGCACACTTCATACAGAAAGCAGTCTTGTAGGCTGCTTTCTTGTCAAATCATCATTCTCTCAAAATCATATATGAACAATACATCTGCACTTATGGGATTACATGCTTTTCTAGAAGCATTCCCACTCTCATCATCCTGGCATATCCAATACTTTTTTCAAACGAGCTCAAGCCTGACACACCTCTTTCACATCTATCTCATACCTATCGTCTTCATCGTAGTCGCTATAGAAACCATTGAACATAAAAAAATTTTGAACCACAAAAAGTTCATATTCTTCTGCTCCTTACCTGCAATTGCAGTGTATCTTCTAATAAAAATGAAATTTTTATGCAAAATACACTTGCATACTTGGCTGATTAATCTTCTTTCAGGTTTGCTCGTATTCATCTATGCGCTGCAACAAAAATATGAGTTCATTCCATGCAAAAATGTATCGCGCCCCCGCTTATGGTTTTGGATGGGAATATGTCAGATTGCTGGTATTGCAATCTCAGGCTTCTCTCGATTTGGCTCTTCTCTCCTACCAGCTCTATATTATAAAATGCCTTTTCAAGAAAGCATCGTTGTTTCCTTTATTTTTGATATTGCCTTACTCATGGCATCGATGAGTTTTGATTTGTTTCATATGAAAATTTCTACTGTACTTTTTGAAAGCCAAGATTGGATACACAACACCCTCATGAATGCTATAGGCTTTTGCAGTGGCTGGATTCTTTTAAAACACTTCAAATGGAATATCTTAATTGCTATAGGAAGTTACAGAACACTCTTAGGCATTTTTCTTTATTTAGGATACGTTTAATCATGATACACCCTCATAGAACAATCAAAACTTGGATTAAAAGAGAGCCGCTTTTGAAGCAGCAGGAAAGCGATTTTTTAAAAAATCATGCCCAATATCTCAGCGATCCCAAAAAAACAGTTGCACATCTATTACAACACGATCTGACATATCGCGCACTGGATATTGGGTGCGGTGATTGCCAGAGTACCTGTGATTTGCACAATTGGCTCACACATCATACGGCCCATAAAAAATTTCAAATTATTGCAGCAGAACCGCACACACCTGGCATTTTAAAAGGCCTGCGCAAAGCAACCGAACTCACACTCAAAGAAATTATATTCTTTCATGGAGATATTCTAGATCTTTTAGATACTCTCCCTAGAGAATCATTATTTGATAGCATTCATATTTACTTCTCTGATCCATGGCAAAAAACACGTCATCATAAAAGACGACTGATCCAAGTTGATTTTTTAAAAAATTTACGTCATGTCTTAAAAGAAAAGGGATTGATTCATATTGCCACAGATTGGGCGCCTTACGCCCAAGATATTGCTGAAAAATGTCTCTCTTTGGATATGGAATATACGCTCTCTCGAACTTATCCTACGGATATCTTTCATCGAATCCCTACAAAATATGAACGTAGAGCGATTGAACAAGGCAGAAGTATCGCTGAGTTTTTTTTAACAAAAAAATAACCGTTTCTGCAGCCTTTGTAGGAAAATTTGTCTTAAGGTGTCTTTCAGGGGTTGCTATTTATTTTTTTTTTCTCTTTAATAAAAGAGGATATGTTTTTTTGGAGCTCTCTCATGACGAGACCAAGCCAGTCCTCTACCTCAGATCAGGCTATTAGCCAATTTATCAATCGCTTAGAAAAGCATTTGCTTTATCGTGATTCGGGACTTTTAGAATTATTAAAATCATCGGCTCTTTCTGCAAAAACAATCAGCAGTATCAATCAGTACATTACTGATTACACTCTGCAATCGCAGTATCTAATGGCAGATCTTGAAGACATTGCTCCTGCGATCGTGCATAAAATAGAACAGGAGTTATACAATAATGCTTACGCAATTGGAACTCTTTCTCAAAGTCTAGCATTTAACCTCACATACAACTTAGAGTATATGACATGTATGCAATTGCTGTTAAAAAATTTTCAAGATCGGATTTTTTATGAAAATAAAGTCTGCAACACAATCTTAGAAAAACCGACTTTTCAAGAACACAGCGAACCCTGTACAGAGAATAATAAAACTCAAATCACCCCTTCTTTATTCTCGAAAAATCATCAAGACAATCAAATCAATCGAAAAAGCTATGGGGCTTAAAAACTCAAGATACAGCGAGTAGATTAAGGCTGAGACCTGATACCAAATTTAGAAGATGGAGAGTCTGCAGTTTCGTGAGTTGAAGAAGCCGCTTGAAATACAATTCGATCTGCACAATTGAGTAAGCAGACTAGTCCTCTCTCTAAGTTTAATGTTTTAACATCAGCTTGATCAATCAAATTTTGATCAATCTGATCGGAGATAATTTGCCAAAAAATTCGATATAACTTTTCACAATAATGATCGATATTTTTTTCACGCTGAGTATTCATAAATTTACTTCTTCTGTGCAGTATGTTGATAAAGTTGCCACAAATCAGGGCGATATTTATTGGTCAATTCTTCTGCCCGATCCTGTCGCCATCGCGCTATTTTTTTATGATCACCACCGAGTAAAATTTCTGGAACACAATGTCCTTCATACTCAAAGGGGCGAGTATAATGTGGATAATCCAGCAAATAATTTGATGAAAACGACTCTGCAAGAGCAGAATCCGGATCGGATAAGGTTCCCGGATGCAAACGCGCAATAGCATCAATACAAATAAGAGCAGCAAGCTCGCCTCCGCTCAGAATAAAATCTCCTACAGACCAAAACTCATCGACATAATGATCCAGAAAGCGCTGATCAAATCCCTCATATCGACCGCAGAATAAAATTAATGATTGCTGCTCCTTCTGAAGATGGGAGAACAGTGTCTGAGTGACCGTTGTTCCAATTGGAGTCAGAGCAACCACTTTAGCATCTTGAGCATATTGTTTCGCCTGAGCCAACGCACTGACCAAGACATCTATTTTTAAGACCATTCCTGGTCCGCCTCCAAAAGGCCTGTCGTCTACTGATTGCTGTGTGCCAATTCCATGTTGACGCAAATCCACACAGATCACGGAGAGAGTTTTAGAAAGGGAGCGTCGCACTACACCTTTGACAAGATAGTTTTCAATCAGTTCAGGAAAAAGAGTCACAACAACGATTGTTTGCACACCGTCCCTCACTCATCTACATCACAATCAGAGCTTTCCTCAAAAGAGTATTGGACTAACAACAATCGATTTTCAAAATCCACCTCTAAGACTGTATCCTGCCATAAAAAAGGAATATGAATCTGCTGAGAAGTCACAAGGACATCATGATGATGGGCATACAAAGAAATGATTGAACCATAATTGAATCCAGATATATCACGGACTTGCAAACCAATTAAATCATCCCAATAAAAATGTCCGGCTGGTAAAACGGGTAAATCTTCTCTTTTTAGATAAAAATCTTGCCCACAAAGCATCTTAGCCTCATCAATAGAAGAGACACCTGAAAAATGCACAACATAGTGATCGCCATGTTGTCGAATTTTTTCAACAGCCCAGCCAATGAAAGACTCTTTTTGCTTTTGATAGAAAGAAGGGACTTTTAACAAAGTCCCTTTTTGTCCTGATAAAGGATAAGCGTGAATTTCACCTTTTAATCCAAAAGGTGATGCTAAATGCAATGCTTGTATCATGAATTATTGCGCTGCTTTTTTCATCTCATAGCGATATTTTTTAATCAAGTTACGAACTGTATCTGAGCACTGCGCACCTTGAGAAATCCATTGCTCTACAGCATCAAGATCCATCATCAGAGGACGCTCTTGTCCACGAGCAGATGGATTGTAGCTCCCTAAAATCTTTAAAAAGCGTCCATCTCTTGGACTTTTTTGATCTGCAACAACGATATGAAAAAAAGGAGCGTTTTTTGCTCCATGACGAGCTAAACGAATGCGAACCATAAAAACTCTCTACTAATATAAACTAGAATATTTGAGGTACTTTACCATATTTTGCAAGAAAAAGGGAGAGTTCTAGTTGGTTTTTTTTGTTTTCTTTCAGAAACATCACTCACTGTTTTCGAAGTAGAAACCGAACTATCAGCTGTAAAAATGAATGTGTTTTTTCTTACCAAAACAATATCCTGCTCTTCAATGGTCTCTTCAGGAATTATTTCAGGCACCACAACACGTTGCCGTCTAGGAAACACAGATCTTGATATATGCCTAGCAAGTAATCTCATCCCCTCATCGAAAGAATCCAAAATTCGACGCAGAGAAGCCATGAATCCAGTCTGCGCCAAGAAGCTCAATCCAAGCATGCCTCGCAGAGCAGGCTGTTGCAACTGAGAGACACTCAAATTGCACATGCACTGAGCATGATAAATTTTTAATAAAAACGGATCAGATTGACGTGTTATAGCGTCCAACATAGTTAAACCATCAACAAAAGGTTGCTGTTTTAGACGAGAGGGAACATGGCTTAGACAAGCCTCTAAAATTTCTTCGATCTGATAGTCTTTATACTGAAGGATGTAAGTAAAAAATTTCGCAGGCTTATACGCCCAAAGAGCAGGTTGCACTTTGTGTTTCAGCAAGACAGAGATGAGTCCAAGGCCATTGAGATCACACCTTTCAAACAAATCATATATCTTGTCAATATATAGCGAATGCCCCTCAAGAAAATCGCTGATTTCAAAATACGCTGAATAAGACCCTAATACAGCGTCATACCCTTGTAAAATATGCTTTTCATTCAAATCGCAAGCAAATAAAGAGTCTAAAAAATGCGAGTAAAAGGGATCTCGCTTGATCAATCGATAATAACTGTTAATAAAATCATTACGCTCAAAATCATAAATATTCTTTTGAATCAGGATATTGTTTAGCCAATATTTTAAAAAGGAATCTTGAAAAATATTAATATGTTGAAGCACATCTTGGAGATAGGCGTGTCTTTTCCCATCTAAAGAACTCCATTTTTTTAACAAAGAAATTTGCATTTTTTCTTTCAATAAGGAGGCGCGAGCCTGATAACAGCTCACTCTCAGCCAATCTTCTGGAATGCTCACTAGGTCTAACAACAGTGCATATTGATGAATCCAATAGGCATTTTTAGCTTCAGAATGGCTTTTTAAAGGTACCGCTTGGCTCAAATGAGAAAATTCGCTGCTCAATACTGCGTCTATCAAATCTTGCATCACTTTTTCTGGGCAGTCTCTTTTGATACACAGCTCTACAATTAAAGTATGATAAGATTTGTGCCAAAAAGATGGCCTATGTGCCCTGATCCATTGTGACAAAAACGATCCGAAGTGCGAATCATGCCAATTTTCCGGACTGCTGTTTGCTCCGTCCAGTTTAAAAAGATCCAGCACACTATCAGAAGCCATCATATCATCAGAAATAGGAGCATTTTGGCTCAACCACGAATGAAAATACTCCGCTTGCAGGGAATCACTTGTACAAATTTGATTTCGAGAGAGCATGCCAATTTCAGTTTTAAATTTATCTTCTAATGTAAAGTGATCAGCTTTGCTTTCTGTTTTTGTTTTTGTATACCAATAATAAAAAAGTGTCCCTTTTTCATATACATGGTGTACAGACCCTGAGCGAGGAAACAGTTCGAATCCATGAATAATCGAATGAAAATACTTGCTCTCGAATTCAATGGCACTTTTTTTGCGCGAGGCGAGATCATGTTTAAATTTTAACCGATCTTGATCATCGATCATCACTTCAACTGAATCCACACTTGAACCAAAATACTGGCTAAAAAAATTCATTAATCCAATCGGACCTTCCCTTTCACACTCTATATATCTGACAGATTCTTGATAATACGCTGTATTGCGAACATAATCTGCAAGCAAAAATTTCATATTTTGCCAATAACTTTTGTTATGATAGTCCACGCCTTCAAATGGCATGATCAGTTTACGAATATAACGCAATACAACAGATTGGAATGGTGATTTTAAAGAGTCCACATTTTGAACGAATTGAGGATAAAAAATATCCGCGAGCAAATACCATATCTTGCGCTCCATCTGCACCTCAGTGTGATGAACGCTATACCCAGACAGTAATGCTTGGACAATGATATAAAATTTGTCTTCATATCCATGTAAGGGAGTCAATAAATATTGCAAAAAGTCAAAACACTCTGCTGACTGAAGATTCTCTAATAAGTGAAAAAATTTTTTTTTGTCTGTCGCAGACAAATGTATCATATTCTGGCTTTTTCTTTTCAAATTTGTTTTTATTTGTGTCCAATCAGATTTTTGATTTTTTTGAGATCGCAAAAAATCACGCACATCATTCTCAGCATTTACCCATAAAAAGCCCTTCACTTCTGCAAAGACGGTTTGCTCATGATGTGCATATGCGCGTTCATCTTGGGCTGCAGCGTTGGTCAGTAAAACACTCTCTATCTCTTGAAAAAGCTGATCGATCTTTTCATATTTACTCGGCCATAAGGGGCACATCTTAAACACACTTCTTGTCATGTCATCGTCACTGAGCCTATTGCGCAGCTCATAAAGGACATTCATCACCAAAACCAGATGGTGTTGATTACTGGCAACAGAATGCTGAGCAAGATCTTGCAAGCACTGGACGATCTCGATGGGGGAAAAAAAGTTTGGCATTGCTGTCAGCATCAATTAAAAAGAAGAGGTATTTTGAGCATAGCGAAAAAATTATATTGAATAGGAGGTCATTTATGCGTTTTTATAAGCTTGATATTGATAAAAACGACAAATAATCTGAGAAAAATATGGAAATTTTGAATGAAAGCTGGGGTGCTAGGATTCGAACCTAGGAATGCCGGGATCAAAACCCGGTGCCTTACCACTTGGCGACACCCCAATATGTTTGTATTATGCCAAAAGACTCTCTGCTCGTCAAAGGGGTAAGCAAGAGATTTTAAAAAAAATTTATATTTTTACTAAAAATCACATTTAGAAAAAAATATGCTTTTTGGCAAGCCAATAACTCGCACACTGATGCTGCAACTGTGCACATAAAGCATCTGCTTGAGAGACATGGCCCTGGTTTTTGCAAATTAATGCCTGGATAAACAAAATGTCATTTTTAGTAAATTGATATTCTTTTATACCTTGTGCAATCTCTAGCATCGATGCATGCGGAGATAGATGCCCTAAAATACAGGCTTTGAGAAACCTCTCGTCTTTAGTTAAGACATATCTAGCCTCTAAACGCTGTATTTCCTTTGCCGCATTTTCCCAGTTTTTTTGACAATAATGGAGAGCTGCTTTGTAATAATGACGTTCTCTATATGCTTTGTTTTCTGAAAAAACAGCAAGCTGCTTTTTTAGCTCATCGGTATTTTTTGCTGCAAATGCACGTTCAGCACAAAAGGCTGCAGTTGTACATAATTGTTGAGACAAAAATTTATCAGAATTTCTGATTAGCCGACTCAAGATAATGGCAGCCTGGTTATGGTTCTCTGCTAACCAATTTTCTTGGATCATTTTTTCTGCGGCCAATTTTTTAATATTTTTTCGATCTTCTCTTTCAGCAATGTGCGCGCAAACACTCAAAAGAGTTTTTTGATCAATATTTCTTCTTTTCAGATGTGCTGGTAAGGATTTACAAAATAAATCACTATCCAATGATTGTGCACAGACATCAAGCCATTCTGGAGAAATATCATCTTCTTCAGATAAACTAAAAACTAATTTTTTCTTGAGATCGTCTTCTTCAAACTCAGTGGCCATATGTAAAACAAAAGCACGCACTGACGGATTTTTTAAATACCCATTGCGCTCAATGGATTGCAAAAACTTTTTTTGCTCATGTGTTTTAAGCATAGCAAAAGTCATTAACCAAGAAGACATGTTCAAATCTGAACATGAAAGCTCAGGATCATAAGGCATCCCGAATTTCGCTCTTTGTAAATGCAGAAAAGACTGAGATTGCCCCTCAACCATTTCTTTCATTTCGCCGTTTAAATATGCATAAAATGCATTTTCTATATCTGCATATTCACCATAATGATACATTGTTATAGCACTCATCCAATAAAGATCTCGATCCCATAATGAAAGAGGAATCTTTAAAAAATACTCATAAGTTTTTTGATAATCTTTTTCGAAATAAGCTATCTTAGCTATGAGCACGGAGCGCATCGGGTCGTGAGATTCCAAATTGGCATAAGTTTTTTGAGGAACAAAAAAAGCAAGGAGCAAAAAAATGGCAGTTCGGATAAATAACGGCATTTGCATAAGGTGCTTGAAGATATCTTTTATTTGTTAACGGCATTTTTCAAAAAAATTTAACAACTTAGGTGAAAATATGGAAATCACTCTCCTTGGTTCATGCTATCTGAGATACCCAGATTGGAAAACAGACTTTAAAATTCCTTACGCTGATTTAAAACATCTGTATCAGACAAGTGCCCTGCGTAGTTTTGTGATTCTTTCCACCTGCAATCGCCTTGAAATTTATGCAACTGAAGCAAATATTCTTGAAATACAGGCATTATGGAAAGAAATCTGCACTCGCTATCAGTTGCCTTTTGAAGGCTGTTATTACATGAAGCATAACGACGAAGCACTTTTGCATCTGTTTTCAGTCATTTTGGGGTTAGAATCAAGAGTTTTTAAAGAAACACAAATTGTCTCTCAAATAAAAGAAGCACAAGAACTTTGCTTAAAAGAAAAAAAAGCCTCCTCTTTTCTGTATATCACCTTACAAGAAGCCTTATCGTTAAATAAAAAAATACGTCAGAAATATCAAAAAAAAATATCTCTTGGCTCTGTAGTGAGCGATTTTTTAGAAATTGAACAAAAAAACAATGAAAAATTTTTAAATATCCTCATCATCGGTGCCGGAGAAATCACACGAGACTTAATAAAACAAAGATTTTTTCAAAAAAATCGAAAAATTGCGCTCACAATCTCAAATAGAACCTACGCGCGTGCACTGGCTGTTCAGCAAAGTTTCCCTTTAGCAGATATGAAAATTTTAGCTTTTGAGAACATACACTCTCAACTATCTGAATACAACCTGATTGTCACGGCGATTGAAGCATCAGAACCTATCATTCGCAGCCATGATTTGCCTTCACACCAATCTTTTTTGCTGATTAATCTCGGAGCAGAAAAAGCGATACCCGCCGATATCACTCAAACATGCCCATACGCTCGCTTATTACACTTAAAAGATTTCTCTATTCAGGGGGATGTCGTCAACCATAAAGAGATGTACTATCCGGATATGCTCGATGCAATCAAGCATATCAAACGTAAAACCCTTGTCTTAAACAACAATAAAGACATTACAAAAATGCGCTCCTGTGTCTATGCTCAATCAGAAATGATTATAAAAAAAGCCCTACAACAACTGCGCAAAGGGATTGATCCAGAAATTGTCATCTATCAATTAAGCTACAAAATGACCCAAAAGTTGCTGCATTACCCATCTGTCGCTTTAAAACAATCCATGTTACAATCGCATCATCTTGACTCCTTTTATCATTCGGATGCTATCTCCCTCTCTAGAATTGAAAATCTTGAAAGCCTATGAGCGTTACCAAGAACTGTCACGACTCCTTTCTACTCAAGAAGTTATTAATAACTCTGATCTTTTGCAAAGTTATTCAAAAGAGTTTTCAGCACTCACGCTTTTGGCACAAGCATATTCTGAAAGACAGCAGCTCCTATTATCTCTCGAGGAAACGAGCGAACTGTTAAATGATATAGAATTTGCAGAGATAGCAAGAGAAGACATGAAACTTCTCCATGAACAGATCGATCAAGCTGAGACTTCTATAAAAGAAGGATTGATTTTCAAAGATCCGCTAGACAATCAAGAAGCCTATTTGGAAATTCGAGCAGGTACTGGCGGACAGGAAGCCTCCTTATTCGCTGGTGATTTACTCCGTATGTATATGCGTTACTGTGATACACAAAGATGGCCTTATGAAATTCTCTCTGCACATGAATCTGATTTAGGCGGATACAAAGAAGTCATTCTTAAAATTAGCTACAAAGGTGCGTATGGTAAATTAAAATTTGAATCCGGCGGACATCGTGTACAAAGAGTCCCTCTTACTGAATCTCAAGGGCGCATACACACTTCTGCATGTACGGTCGCTGTTTTACCAGAATATGATGAAATTATAGAATATCACATCGACCCGACTGACTTAAAAATTGATACCTATCGTGCTTCGGGTGCAGGCGGACAACATGTGAATAAAACAGACTCCGCTATCCGAATCACACATATTCCTACAGGCACAGTTGTAGAATGCCAAGACGACCGCTCTCAGCACAAAAATCGCTCGAAAGCTATGAATTTACTCAAATCACGCCTCCTCTCAGCGGAACAAAAACGCCAAAGAGAAGAGCGTTCCTCTCTACGACAAGGGCTTGTAGGCAGTGGCGATCGTTCAGAACGCATTCGGACTTATAATTTCCCTCAAGGCCGCCTCACAGAACATCGTATTAATCTCACGCTGTATTCTCTCGATCACATTCTTGATGGCGAGCTCAATAGTATTATTACACCTTTATGCCAAGAGTACTTAGCAGAGTTGTTACTCGATCTTGAATCTGAAAAATGAGATCGTTTTTTGAATTTTTTAACAAAAAATATCCCCAGCTTCACTGGAGCAAGCTTCAAATTTTGATGAGACATTTTCAATCAGAAACCGATTTGGACATGGCTTGTCAAAAAATTCTTCAAGGACATCCCTTGGAATATCTCATTGAGCAAGCATCTTGGGGGCCATTAGAATTCAAAATCCTTGAACCTTTGCTGATCCCCAGAGATGAGACATGGTTTTGGTTAGAAAATTTCTACAAAAAGCATTTAATCAACAATAAAAACTTATCAGTTCTTGATCTCGGATGCGGCCCTGGGACTCTCTCTTTGGGTATTCATCATTTAGCTGGCCCACACACTCAAATTACGGCTCTTGATATCAATCCGCTGGCATGTGAAACAACTCGAATGAATTTTTTACACCATCAAATCCATAAAAGCTCAGTTTTTGAATCAAACTGGTTAGACATTCTAATACAAAATCAGCATCCCATGCGCTATGATGTCATTTTATCCAATCCCCCTTACTGCGATCACTCTACTCAATTTTGGTCAGAGAGCTCTGTGGAAGACCCACGCGCAAGATTTGCTCATTTTGGCGGTTTAGAGCCATATATAACGATTTTTCAACAATCAAAAATCTTTTTAAAACACAATGGATTTCTGATCGTTGAACATGGCTCCGATCAGGTTCCAGCTCTTGTCATCTTGGCAAATCAGATAGGATACGAATATGTAGAATCTTTTTGGGATTTTATACCAAGGCTACGTGCCTCTCTATTTATAAAAAAAGGCGCATAAATGTTATTGTTTGTTCATGATTCACTCGCACCCTCACAAAAAATTGGACTTTCTGTTCAACAAACCCAACATCTAAAAGCACGAAGAATTTTAATACAAGATCAGCAAGTCGTGCTTTGTAATGGATCTGTTTCTGCAATAGGAAAAATAGAAATTCTAAAAAAATCCATTTGTGTTCATATCACCCATACAGAACCCTTGGCTCCTTGGACTGGGCCTCAACTCTCACTTTATATCTCAGTGATTAAACCAGATCGCATGGGTTGGCTCATTGAAAAAGCAACCGAACTCGGCGTATATCAAATTATCCCTGTTCAAGCTGAGAGATCTCAAAAAATCTACTGCTCAGAAAAAAATATCGAGCACTATAATCAGGTTGTGATTGCTGCATGCACACAATCAGAAAGAAAGCATCTGATGAAAATTCCTAAAACCATAGACTCACTCGACATCGCCCTATCGCATGCTCAACAAGCGAATCTGAATGTGTTTAGCGGGCTTATTGCCGGATCGAGTCAGGGCGCAACTAACAAAAACATGCTCCCTCTTATCTTAGGCAATCCACAAAAAATGGCTTTATTTATAGGCCCAGAAGGTGGTTGGTCTGCTAGAGAACAGGCTCTTTTGGAAAAGAGCACGCAAGCACTCTCCTATCCTTTTGGAATTTTGAGAACAGAAACAGCGAGTCTTGCTCTAACGAGCTGGTTGATGGGGTTAGCAAGTCACTGTCGAGATTAGAAATTTTCATAAAAGTCTCCAAAGTGCTCTTATAACAGCAAAAAACCACTGAGAACGCGCATAAAAAGATTGACTTCTCCCTATGTCTTAGTTCACAATATTAAAAGTAGGCCAGATAGCTCAGTCGGTAGAGCAGAGGACTGAAAATCCTTGTGTCGGTGGTTCGATTCCACTTCTGGCCAACTTTACAAAGATCAAAAACACACAAAATCTCATTTTTCTTTTTCTCATTAATCGCGTTTTCAATTAAAAAATATTTTTTCATTTTTATTATCATTTTTATTGTATATTATGAATTAGGTTTCTCTTTATTTTGATATCGATGATTTACGCATTGCTTTATTTTCTCTCTTATCTCTTTCTGTTACCATTTTTTATTCGAATTCTCTTTCGATTTCACCGTATTTCTTTGGGACACCCGCTCTCTTTTTTAATCATGCAAATCACAAACCCTTTCTTGTTCAGATTGACGCATTTTTTTCCCTCTTCTCTCTATTGGGATAAAGCAGCTACGATTTTTTCTTTTGGTGTTCTCTTTTTAATGAATCAATTACGTTTATTAAATCACAATCACGCATTTTTAGAAGTGATCTTCGTTGTGAGTTTATTAGATTGGCTCAATCGCATTTTGATTATTTATTTATCGATGAGTTTATTGAAAGCCTGCATACGCTTTGTAAATATTGCCCCCTCTTTGGAATCCATTATTGATCATTTTACCCTTAATGCTATCCAAACAATCAGTGCTGTTTTATATCATGTTGCATTTATCCCTAAAGTTGCCCGTGCGTCTCTCGGATTAGGCTTATGGATTATCTGTTTAGCAAGTATTCATCTGCTTTTTGAGCAATGGATTCTTGTAAGGCTCATTGCATGATCTATAAAACTCATCACTATAGCAAAGACAGAAGTCTTTGCACCCTGCAAACTACAGACCCCTCTGAGGAACGCATTTTATGTATTCATGGATGGCTGGATAACCATGCGTCTTTCTTGCCTTTAATCACCTTAGCTCCAAAATGGCCATGGATGAGCATAGATCTTCCAGGTCACGGACAAAGTCCTTGGCTCAGCAGTGAGAACTTTTATAGCTTTGAAAATTATCTTTGTGATTTAGCCTTAGTCTTGGAGAGCCTGTCTCAATACAAAATTCATCTGGTTGGACATTCTATGGGCGCTGCTTTAGTCTCAATCTTAGCTGGCTTATATCCAGATAAAATTCAAAGTGTTGTCCTACTAGACGGTCTGGGCCCCTTAGTTTCCACTCTAGATATGACCTGCGAACAATTTCGCATGGGCATACAAGCTTATCTGAATCCGCGTAAGCCTCGCATCCATGATAGCCTGGAAGCTCTCGCGCAAGCCAGACAAAAAAAACATCTCATTTCTATCGAGGCTTGTCGGCTCTTGGCTGTACATGGCTCATACTATCAATCGAAAAAATGGCATTGGTCTTTCGATCCAAAACTTTTAGGAATCGCTCCATTTCAGATGAATCAGCACACAGTCTTAGAAATTTTAAAAGAAGTCAGATGCCCTGTTCTTTTCATTAAGCCTCAGTCAGGTTATCCTTACCAAGAACACATTCTCAATGAACGAATCGGCTGCTTAAAGACGTTTTCCACAATCTCTATTGCAGGGGGACACCACGCCCATATGGACAATCCCAAAAAAATCCTAGATGCTATAAGCTCCTTTTATCGAGCACATGCTTCCACACACACATTTTCTTTATGAATCCAATCGGTCTTTACATTCACAGTCCATGGTGTTGGCAAAAATGCCCCTATTGCGACTTCAACGCTTATAGAAAACCTGAGCTCAAAGAGGACCTCTCCTTACAATCGCTCCTATATTTAAAAGCGCTTAAAAGAGATTTAACTCAGTCCTTAGTCCATTTCCCCTTTATAAAAAAATTTCAAAGTGTCTATTTAGGTGGCGGCACACCCTCTCTAATGGAACCTCAGCGATACTGGAAGGAAATTTTTGATTTTTTAAATGCTCATGCTCTTTTAAAGACAGATTCGGAAGTGACGATGGAGCTCTCACCTAAAACCAGTCTAGATTTTGTAGATCAATTTATTGAATTAGGAGTGAATCGCTTTTCTGTCGGGGTGCAAAGCTTCAATCCAAAAATTTTAAAACGTCTTGGACGTGAGCACAGCGAAACACAAAGTCACGCTCTTTTAAATCATCTAAAAAAATATCCAAATATTCGTGTGAATATCGATTTGATTTATGGGTTAGCCGAACAAACACCTCAAGATGTGCATGATGATTTAAAAGAAGCACTCGGATTTGGATTTACACATTTGTCTTGGTATGAATTGATGATTGAGCCCAATACAATCTTTGCAAAATTTCCTGAATATAAAGCCAATGAAGCTCTTTTAGAAGAACAAGAATCAGTCAGTGCTGCATTATTGAGCGAATGGGAACACTACGAAGTATCAGCATATTCTCTAAAAAAAGACTATAGTCAACATAATGTATTATATTGGACTTATGGCGACTATCTCGGCGTCGGCGCTGGCGCGCATTCTAAAATCACTGCAAAACCATACTCCCTTCCTTTGCGCTTCCATAAAACACGCTACCCTCAGAATTATATCAGCTCTCCCAAAAGCATTTGGGATGATCAACAAAATATTGCTTTAGATTATCTGTTAGGACGTTTGCGTTTATTTCGGCCCATTACACTCACAGAACTCCGCTCTCATCGGATGGATCGCTTTTTGATTTGGTCTTGGATGCAAGAAATACATTCAAATTTACCAGGCTGCTTCCACTATGATGCAGAGCAAAATGCTTTTTGCCTTCTCCCTTTAGGACAGCGATCACTGAGTACATTATTAGAACATTTTGAAAACTTTCAAAAAAAAACACTCACTACTCGCCCTTTGTAATGCTCACTCTGTGTTGTGGTGCTTCTTTCGATAAATCTCGCACTAAAGAAGCCTGCAGGTGCGGGAATTTCACGTCCCCTATGTGTTCGGGACTGACCATCTGTTGCAGTGCTTGTGATGGGAAAAAATCGGTCAGCACAGCCTGAATTTGTGCCCTACTCATCCCACCAGTATTTGGGTGGTAAATTGTCCCCATTATTTGAATTATCGCTGCATACATGCCTTCTTCGCTTCTAACAAGATTCACATATTCGTTTTTTTTATTTTTGAACTGTTCCAAAGTTGCTTGAACCTTGCTGTCAAAAAACGAGAGCAATCTATACCATGGATTGGAAAGAGCCTTATTGATCTTTTCGATCGTCTCGAGCCGCTGTCCATAAGTCAACTGAGCAAAATCCTCTTGATCAGGTGCCATTTTCTTAAACGAGCTGGGACACAATGCACCATTGAAACCCATAATAAATTTTTTTTCTGTAAGCAAGGCGGCCGATATTGTCGAACTTTTTGTATATGCCTCTCGATAAACCGCATACTGATTTTTAAACGTCTTAAATTTCTCATTCAATGGCTCATTCATCAATGGCTTCTGGGAATCACCTATTTTTTCTGTGGGCAAACCTGGAATCACTTGTTTGATATTGTTTGCATAATTCAAAGGTTCTGCTGTTGAGAGCATCGCCAATCCAAGCAACGCAGTGATCTGCATTTTCCTGTCCTCAGAAAGAGGCGTGGCATTCTGATCCTTTTGGGGACTTGCCAATTGAATATGAACGATTTTCAGATAAGAAACAATTTGCATCCTTGCGTTCGCACACGCATCTTGATAGTCCTTCTCTGTCCAATCTGACAACGGTATTTTGGCTAGAAGATTTGAGATAAGGAGTAAGGAACTTTGTATTGCTCGCTCGATTTTTGCTCCATCAGATTCAGTCAAACGAATATTTGGTGAGTCTATCGCTTTTTTAATCTCCTTGAGGCTCGCCACAACATCATCCAAGCGCAGTACATCCAAAGCCTGAGTTACCCAAGCGCTTCTACTGATTTCCACAGAAATATTTCCAAGTTTAATCCCTACTTACTAGATAGGATCAAATTGAGAAAAATAAAAATAATTTTCTAAAATTAAAGTTGCAGCGATGGAATCTCGACTATATCCCGCTCCCCGACTACTTTTACATACAGAGTTCGCTTCTTGCGAAGATCCTTCTTCACTCCATGAGAGAACAAGAATGTTCGGGTACTGTTCTTTGAAAAAGCTTCGAATCTGCTCAATATAAGCCAAGAGAGTACTATTGCTCTCGCGATATCCTGGATCGCCTAAAATCACTTTTTGTATTTGCCATGTTGTAATGAGCTTAGAGAGGTCATGATAATGCCTCGAACGGTCCAGCAAAGGTGCTAATGGGCGTGGACTTTTCGTAAAAGATGAACCTAATGCGGCTCCTATTTTTTTTGTTCCAATATCTAAAGCTAAAATATTCATTGTTAATGCTGCAATAAGACCCCCGGATCAACGCAACCCATCTGCTCAGGCACAAATCCGCGATGCTTATACGACTCAATCCAAAGCTGCTCTGGTTGCTCCAGAAAGAGCAAAGAGGTTTTGTAATCTGATAAGACCCAATAATCTTGAGAAATCTCATACTCTAATTGATTCGGCTGCCAATAGACATATCCAACAAAAACACGATACAAATCCTGAGGAATTGAAATCAAATCTTCTAAAATATCATTTGTTGTCGTTAAAAAGAGATCTGAAGCTAATTGAGAAGTCCCCTTCCAATATTGACCTAAATGCTTATGTAATACAAAACCACGATCTTCACTTTGCACCGGACCACCCCAAAAAACACTTGGCATTTGATAAAAAAATGGTGAGGTGGGATTTTTAATCACCTGATCCAGGGTCATAGACAAAGGTTTATTGATCACAAGACCAAAAGCTCCCTGCTCAGAATGCTCGCAAAGATAAATCACACTCTGGGAAAAGGGACTTTCTTGATGACGGGAAGTTGATAACAGAAAACTGTGCCTATAGTTCATCAGCTTTTGCTCCAAAATAAGATATTTTCAGTGTAGTTGATAGTTCTGATTTCAAAGATTTCAAAATAAATTCAGATTGTTGATTTATTAAAATATTTTAAAAATGATTGAGAAGAAAGTAAAGAAAAATAAGAAAATCACCAGATGCCCTTATCCAAACTTTTTTCATGTTCGCAATCTGTATTTCTTCGGCTGTGATTTTAGCATGCATCTGCAAAAACTCTCATACTACTCATATAAATGAGAAATATATTAATAGGTTATCTCGATGATTTTGTCTTCAGAAGTCTTTCTGTTTGTGTTTGGGTGTGCTAAAATGGGAGCGTTATTTTTGGGCCAATATGGTTCATTTTTCACTTGAATTAACTTACACAAGGATTTTAGCGATGAATCTCGTACAAGAAATAGAAAAAAAATATCTTCGCTCCAATCATCCTCAATTTAAAGTTGGAGATGAAATTGAAGTGAGCATGAAAATCGAAGAAGGTCGATTTCAACTTTTTCGCGGTGTCTTAATTGCCCGTAAAAATCGCTCTGTCCGCTCAAGCATCACTGTGCGTAAAGTCACACAGGGTGTTGCTGTTGAGAAAGTCTTCCCTTTGCACAGTCCACTCATTACCATTACACGTATGAAAAAAGGTCTTGTACGTCGTGCAAAACTTTATTATCTACGTAACCTTGCTGGTCGTGCCGCACGTATTAAAGAAGACGTTCGCAAGGATAAAGTATAAATTTTCGAGCATACCACAGAGAAATGAGACTCAAAATCATCCATTGGACACTGTATCCATAGTGTCTCATTTTTCTGGACGCTCGCACATGCTCACTCCATCTTTTCTTTAAAACATGAGCATTCATCACTCTACCTGCTTCAAAAACAGTTTCAAACGAACCATCATCTAGCTCGCTTTTTTCATCAAAGAAAGAAATCCAAGCCATATTCCCAAAAACATACTCACCTTCTAAGGGGAGTGGGACTAAGAAACGGCCATTTTGGTTTGCTGCTAATGCATATTGATAATATTGCCCCTCCCATGCTACAGAATTGATTAATACCAAAGTTCGAGCATGAATCACCTGTTGATCTCTAACAGAGACCTGCTGAGCTCTGCAGTACTGCCAATAACTCAAGGCAAATCCCAACAGACCTAAAAGAATAAAAAAAAGACCTTGAACTGTATTTTTTATATTTTTTTTATACACTCAGAACAGGCCCCCCTCTTGAGTCCACAATGCCTTTAAATTTTTTTATATTGTTATGTTGTTTATCTTTCAGTACACGATATCTCTTTTTGTCTTTTTACAATTTATTATCTAGAAAAGAAGACCGAACTGCAAAAATAGGCCCCCTTCTTGTGAAACGATGGATCTGGTCTATCAGTGGTCTCATAGCATGTCTCTTGTGCAGATATATCTATCTTTAAAGACAATAGACACAGATAAACACAAACCACCAAACAACATCAACAAAATGCCAATACCAAGATGCAGCTTCAAAAGCAAAATGTGATTGCCCTTCAAAATGACCTTTAAAAGTTCGCACAGCAATCACACTCAAAAAAATCGTTCCTATACACACATGCAATCCATGAAACCCTGTAATAAAATAAAACAAACTTCCATAAATCCCACTTGAAAGATACAAGCCTAAGTGGCCCATAGCGTGATAATACTCCTGATATTGAAAGTATAAAAACAAAATCCCAGAAAAAATTGTGAGCATTTGCCAAAAAAAGGATTGCCATCTCTTCGCTTTCTCGAGACACAGATGAGCCTGTGTCAATGTTAAGGCACTCAGGGCAAGAATGAGGGTATTATATAAAGGCAAGCCCCATGGACTTACAAAACCCTGCGAACCAGGAAAGATATTGGGCTGCGGATTGTTTAATAGTGGCCATCCACCTGAAAAATGAGGATATAAAAAATGCTGTGTAAAAATTGCATATCCATTCTGTGCGCTCAATAATGGAATGCTATACCACCTCACATAAGCAAGCGCGCCTAAAAGAGCGCAAAAAAATGCCACTTCTGTGACAATAAACCAAAACATAGATAAACGAAAAGTCCGATCTAATTGCGAACTATACAGGCCAGACGCGGATTCATGAGACACATCCCCCGTCCAGCCATAAAATAACACGGCCAATCCTACACCAGATAAGAGCAGCCCAATATATCCAGCAGGCACATTATTATGCAGAATCAGAATAATGCTCACTGCCATGAGAACTCCCACACACGATCCAAAAATAGGCCAGGGACTACTCTGTGGGACATAGTATTTATTCGAACGAGAGTCTTTCATGATGCATCCTTATTCTATTGCTCTTGTATTTCAAATAACGCGTAAGATAAAGAGATTGTCTGAATATAAGATGGCAACGAAGGATTCATGACAATTTTCAATGGTAAAATACGATGCTCATAGGGTCCTAATGGTTGCTGTTGAAAGCAAAAACACTCAAGCTTTCTAATATAATTCGAAGCTAAAGGTGGCGCCATAGACGGAATTGCCTGTAAAACATATGCTTTATCTGAGCGATTAACTAAATGATAGTATAAAGTATAAACCTCACCGGGATGGATAGGTAAATATGATGTTGAAGGATAAAAATCAATCTTACGACGTTTATCTGGATTGGCTAAAAACTGCATGCTCAACGTTCGCTGCATATCGATCAAATATTGTTCATCTTGGTACGGCCTCAAAGCCCTACCATCTAAACCAGTCTTTTGACAAATCACACGATAAAGCCATGGCGAGCATCCAGCAAAAAAAATCATTAATATGATTAATCCGATAAGATAGAGAAGAACTGTGCGATCAGAATTCTTCACAAATGACATTGCTATTCCTCAAAAGTATGCAAAGGAGCAGGACAAGGCACAGTCCACTCCAAACCCTCAGCTCCTTCCCACGCACGATCTCCTTCAACCTTAGCCCCTCGAATAAAACCGTGATATAGAACATACACGAAAAAAAGTTGCGAGGCTCCAAAAATAAAAGCCCCCACAGATGTTATCTGATTTAATGATGTAAACATGAGAGAATAATCGGGCACCCGTCTCGGCATGCCAGCAAGACCTATAAAATGCATAGGAAAGAATGTGAGATTCACAGAAATAAACGATAACCAAAAATGTGTTTGCCCTAAAAGTTCTGAGCAATAACGCCCAGTCCACTTCGGGAACCAATAATAAATGCCTGAGAAAATAGCAAAAACAGCACCTGGCACCAAAACATAATGAAAGTGTGCTACAACAAAATAGGTGTCATGATACTGGAAATCAGCAGGAACAATCGCCAACATCAGACCAGAAAGGCCTCCGATAGTAAATAAAATCACAAAGCCAATAGCAAAAAGCATCGGGGTCTCAAAGCTCAAAGAACCTCTAAATAAAGTTGCTGTCCAATTGAAAACTTTGACTCCAGTAGGAACGGAGATGAGCATAGTTAAATACATAAAAAACAATTCTGATGCTAACGGCATACCTGCAGTAAACATATGATGAGCCCAAACAAAAAATGATAGAAAAGCAATAGAGCAGCTCGCATAGACCATCGATGAATACCCAAAAAGCTTTTTTCTCGCGAAAGTCGGAATGACTTCTGAGACAATTCCAAAAGCTGGCAAAATCATAATATAAACTTCAGGGTGACCAAAAAACCAAAATAAATGTTGGAAAAGGCGTGGATCACCGCCGCCAGCTGCATGAAAAAAACTTGTTCCAAAATGTCGATCAAATAACAGCATCGTCACAACAACAGCTAAAACAGGCATAACAACAATGAGCAAAAAGGATGTAATTAACCAAGTCCAAACGAAAATGGGCATTTTCATCAGAGTCATTTCAGCTCGACGGAGATTGACAATAGTCACCAAAATATTAATAGCCGCTAATATAGACGCCACGCCAGAAAGATGAATAAATAAAATAAAATAGTCTGTACTAGAAGGACCCTTAACGGAGAGTGGTGCATAAAAAGTCCAGCCGAAATTAGGCGCAGAATCATGAAAAAACAGTGTAGAAAGAAGCAAAACAAAGGCGCCCGCTTGCAACCAAAAAGCAAAATTATTAATTCTGGGCATGGCCATGTCCGGCGCACCTATCATCAGCGGAATCATCCAGTTTGCTAATCCGCTAAAAGCGGGCATGACAGCTCCAAAAATCATAATCAAACCATGCATGGTCACCATCTGATTGTAGCGATCGGGATCCATCAAATGCTGTCCTGGCTGATAAAGCTCAGCTCTAATGAGCATCGCCATCGATCCTGCTATAAAAAACAAAATCAAAGCCATCCACAAATAAAGCGAACCTATCTGCTTATGATTTGTCGTAAGCAGATATTCAAAAATTTGAGACATGAATGAGCGCTGAGCCAGCTTATGAGATGTACAAGTTTCTTTCATAAAATATTTTTCCTTTATGCTGATTGTGATTGAGAACGCTTCACAAAGTCATCAAATTCTTCTGGACTTACAGCGTGAATCTCAATAGGCATATACCCGTGTTTATAACCGCAAAGTTCAGCGCATTTTCCTCGATAAATTCCAGGTTTTTCAATAATAGCCCAGGCCTCATTAATAAAGCCTGGAATAGCATCTTTTTTGAATCCAAGTGCTGGCACCCAAAATGAATGTTGCACATCAGCGGCAGTTGTCAGTAAACGAATTTTCTTTCCTACGGGGACAACAAGTGGAAAGTCCACTTGACCTAAATACCCCTCATCTTTAGGGGCCTGGTTCAAAATTTGTGCATCGCTTGTTCGTAAATTCGAAAAAAAAGAAATATCATGCTCAGGATAATCATATTCCCAAAACCACTGATAACCCACAATTTTTACTGTCAACTCTGGATTAGACTGATCGTCAAAATGAATTAAAACCCGCGTTGCAGGCCAAGCCATAGTTAAAAGAATCAAAAAGGGAATAATCGTCCAGACAATCTCTAAGAGTAGACTTTCATGAAAGGTGGCTGCTTTATAACCCAACGATTTACGATGAAAAATAATAGCCCACAAAATTAAAGAAAAGACACAAGATGCTATGCCCACACAAATGTAAAAAATTTGCATATGTAAATCAAAAACTTCACGACTCAAAGGAGTGACACCTGGGGTCATATTCCAAGAAAATTCATTTGCATATGTGCATCCGCACAACATCATGAAGACAAGCAGAAAACAATGTTTAGAAATGGATTTCACCATAAAAAGTTAGATATACAAAAAATCAGCTAATAAAAATAAAGCATGTTTTCCTATTAAATGCGAAGTGTTGAGTTTGAATTTGTACATATTGTATTTTTTTGATACAATCACCTTTGTTATGTTTAAGAAAATACTACAAAAAATTTTTTATATTACACCTTCTTCTGACGAACTGCGTGCTGATGCATTGTCACAGCTATCGCATATGCAGCGTTTATGCCCACAAGGTGTTAAAATTATCCAGCGTCTACAAAAATACGGATACCAAGCTTTTTTTGTTGGTGGATGCATTCGCGATATTTTGCTTGGACAGTGTCCAAAGGATTTCGATATTGTGACCAATGCAAAACCACGAGAAATTGCGAGTTTGTTTTCACAAGCTCTAGTGATCGGGAAACGATTTACATTAGTGCATATCAAAGTACAAGACGAGCTCTTTGAAGTGGCAACTTTTCGCAAACCACCCCCTAGTCATACAAGTGGTGAAATCTTAAGTCACGATAATCATTTTGGTAATCTCGGGCAAGATTGGGAAAGAAGAGACTTTAGTGTCAATGCGCTTTATTACGATCCTATTGCACAGCAGCTCATCGACCCATCCAATGGTCTTCAAGATCTTTATGATCAGACTCTACGCGTGATTGGCGAGCCACAACGGCGTTTCTCAGAAGATCCTGTCCGAATGATCCGTGCTTTACGATATGCAGCGAAATTAGGTCTAAAGTTAGAGAGTGAGATTACAAGGACTATTAGCAAAAATTCACTTTTACTGTTAAAAATTCCAAAAGCACGTCTTTATGAAGAATATTTAAAATGTTTTTTAAATTCAAAAAGCACAGAAGTCTTTAATTTACTTTATGCACAAAAAATCATTCGTTTTTTTATTCCAAAACAATGCCTACAAGGCAAAAATTTTGCACAAGCGAGAACATTGATTGCTCAATTAAATAAAATGGAATGTTCGAAACTGCATAAAGCCACCCTGCTATTAGCCTGTTTCTTATACCCAGTATGGGTCGAGCACAAACGATCTCGAGAAACATGGGATAAAATTATGCATCAATTTTCTCAGCTCATTGCTTATCAAAAACAAAGCGAAATTGCATTGCGCGAAATTTTATCTCATATTAAACCATCAAAAGAAGAGACTTATAGATATCATCTCATAAGCGACCTGACGCTTTTAACGCGCGAATTAAAAATGCTACTGGGCAACTTTTAAAAGCTCTGTGTTTGAAAAGGGTGTATGTCTCCTCCAAATCTAGGCAGAGCTTTTAAACAGGACCATCCCACTGCGTATCAAAAAATATATGAAAACTAATACAACAATAATGCAAGGACCAGTGGGATAATTACAGTTCACACTCCAGAAAAATCCAATTATCGATGCGCTAAATGAATGAAAAGTTGCATCTCGGATCATTTGCCATGGATGTGATGTATACAAAGATGCAATGCACGCAGGAAGAGTGAAAAGCGCCATCGCCAAGAGCAACCCAACACTTTGCACGCTAAAAATCACTGCGATCCCAATAAAAAGATTGAGAGCAAAGCTCACAAAACGAATATATGGATATTGCAATCGTGCGAGATCTTCAGAAAAAAGAAGTAAGAGCACTCTACGATAAAATTTGAAAAAAAAGCCCACTACGCAGAAACCAAGGATCAAAGCGCCTATACAGTCAGCCTGATTCACTAACAATAAGTCACCTAAAAACACCTTATAGACGAGGGCTGGTTTTTTTATATACCAATCGATAAAAAGCAGAGCAACTCCGGTCGCACCATATGAAAGCAAAGGAATAAATTCAGCATAATTTTGCTTTTTATAATACAAAAGCTCCAAGATTCCAGCGTACACCACAACGACAGCTATCATACACACTAAAAGTGGGTAGCCACTCAGAGCATGCATCAAATATGCAACCAAAGTACTATGAGCTAAAGTATCTCCAAAAAAAGTCATTTTTCGCCACAACATCATTGAACCCAAAGGGCCGACTGAAAAACTGATGCAAAGCAGAAAAAAGAAAGGGTATAGAAACAAACTCATAATATCTCCGAAGGTTTGCAGCAATTTTTTTGCATATGCTCATGGATATAAATTTGAAAAGGTCGGGAACTATGTTCATCTTGCAAAATACGTTTTTCCAAAATTTCATCGTGCAAAGGCTGATGATCTAAACACAAAGCTTTATTGGCATAGGTGCTAATCACGACAGAGTCATGCGAAATACAACACACAGCACTCTTAAAATCATTCACATAGGTCGACAAATAGTGATACATTTTGTCTTGCCATCTCACATCGAGTCCCTGTGTTGGCTCATCTAAAAAAAGAAGATCCGGTTGCGATGACAAGGCTTGAGCTAAATTCACTCTTTGCCACATACCCTGTGAGAGCTGTGCGACTGAAGTCTCTAACAAAGGATCTAACTCTAAATCAAAAATAATTTTCTTTTTCCAAGATGGGCTATACCAATCAAAAATTCTCAAAAAATCTGCCGTTGTCATGGGTAGGTGACGACTCAGAGGCCGCAATTGAGGCATAAAACCACGTCTTTTAGCACTGATATGAATCGCCCCAGTGATTTGAGCTTGCAATCCCAGTAAGGTATGGAGCAAAGTGGATTTGCCAACCCCATTCGCTCCTAAAATAACGAGAACCTCTCCAGAAGCCAAAGAGAAATGTAAATTTTTCAATAACGCGCTTTTGTAGCCTATCGTCAGAGCTTGAACTTGGATAAGATAATGGGTCATAATTTTAAATTATATCCTTTAATGATCATATGCGATTTTTATCGATCTCTTTTTTAACATATTTGAGCTTTCTTAGCTGCAACTCCATCCTGATGGCTCAGGATAAAATAGTGCTCGGTGTTTTACCGATTTTTTACCAAATTTTGCAAGATTTACATACAGATGGCATTTCTGTCATGCTTCTTGAAAACGCACCTACAGATCCACATTACTTCAATCTCAATCCCGCACAATTAATGCAAATACAAAAAGCCGATTTTGTTCTTTGCCCCACAGAGTGGAAAGACAGACTGGGCCACTATGCAAAAAATGCAAAAGGAATTGAATCGGCTCTACACGATCATGAAAGCCATAATGCTATTGCTTTTTTACATGAGCTTGTTTCTGAATCTCCGCTTAGAATAGACTCTGATTTTAAAAGAACCTTGAGCGAGCTCAGTCATGAATGGATGAGTTTTTCAGGCCTGAAACTTTTATATCGAGTTGCTAAAGACGCACTTACAGAACTCAATCCAGAAAAAAAAGAAGAAATTTCATCAAAATATTTACACATCATACAAACAATAGACGAGTTAGAAAAGACTTTTTCGCGAAAAAACCCTTGGAAACAATCAATTTTTTACCATAATGATTTTTGGATTTTACAACATGAGTTGCAAGTGAGCTTTGGTCCTTCCTTATATAGCTGTGATGATGACTGCCTCTCTCCTGAAGATTTAATTTTATTGACAACCCAGAGCGATCAATATGCTTTTTTTATTGCCGATGCGCACATGAATCACCAATCTTTAAAGAAAATTTTTGATTATATGAATAGCCCCTTAAAACTGCGAACAATTGATTCTCTAGGACAGATAAAACTCAGCGGTCCACAGTGGTTAGAAACCCAATTACAGGTCATTTACAATGATCACTAAGAAATGCGTCTCTGTACGACCACAGATAATACAAATCAAACTACATTAAAATCTTAGTAGATTGTTTTATTGATAGCGGCGATCTCAAAAAACCTATTTAGAGAACAACGCACTGCGACTCCCAATCTACTAAGAGGCACTTGCTCTATGAGAGAGTTAATAAAATCTATCATGAGAGACACATGACATAAAAATCCGATTTGAAAAGCGCAAAATTGTGCTCAAAAACATTCAAGTGCCTACAAAAAATGTCTGCATCGTGTTAGTGCACATGAGGATGATATTTCTTGCTGCTTTTCTGATATTTACAAGATTGGCTTTTTTATCATCCATCATACCTTTATACTGTTTTTACAAATTTTTGATTATAAGAAAAAGTCTTTTCTTTATAGAATCCCATCGAAGACTCAGATAAAATTTACATAGTCTTTGTTAACACAATCATTTAAGGATTATTTATGCTTGTTTCTGTCAAAATTGTTAACCCTCTTCTAGAAGAGCTCGGCGGCCTTCCAAATTATGAATCTGAATTTAGTGCTGGTTTAGATCTGCGAGCTTGCATTTCTGAACCAATCACATTAAAAGCAGGAACTGTTGAATTGATTGGCACAGGTCTAGCGATTCATCTCAATCGCCATGATACAGCAGCAATTATCTTACCACGCTCAGGATTAGGGCATAAAAAAGGTTTAATTCTCGGCAATACGATCGGGCTTATTGATGCAGACTATCAAGGTGAAATTTTTGTCTCTTGCTGGAACCGCTCTTGCGAAAACATCATTATTGAACCTGGATTACGATTTGCACAATTAGTGATTCTCCCGATCTTACACATTCAATGGCAACTTGTGACAAGCTTTGATGCAGAGTCTCAACGAGGCGCAGGTGGCTTTGGATCGACTGGAACTGCCTAGACGCTGAGGTACGGGATATCAAAACTTTTAAGATGTGGAATCTTTATTCACACCCTAAAACTCCGAGCGCATTGAGTATTTTAACGATTGTGTCATAATATTACTTAGTATAAATTTGCTAAAATGGTGTTTTCATGGCCCGCGTCACAGTAGAAGATTGTCTAAAAAATGTAGAAAACCGCTTTGAATTGGTAATTCAAGCCTCTGAAAGAGCGAGAAAACTGATGTCTGGCGCTCAAGAGCCACTCGTTGAATGGGATAATGATAAACCGACTGTCGTCGCCTTACGTGAAATTGCCCAAGGACTCAGCGAAGAGTAATCTTTTCTTCAGGAGGCTGCTGCGTGCTCTCATATTTGGAACTGAGACAATTTGCATCAGAATATCTCTCTGAGCAGGAACTTGCTATTCTTGATAAAGCGTATGCAGTCGCTCATAAAGGCCATAATGAGCAATATCGGCAATCTGGCGAACCGTATATCACTCATCCCCTAGCTGTTGCATACATCCTTATTGAGCATGGCATGGATATCGAAACTCTTTGCGGAGCTCTGTTGCATGATGTCTTGGAGGATACAGACTATACGTATGCTCAAATTCATAATAAATTTGGAGAAGCGATTACGCTTCTCGTTGATGGTGTCTCAAAATTACGACACTTAGCTGATCAAAATTATACTCAGCAAGAATTTCAAAATTTATTAAAAATGCTCCAAGCTTCATCTACGGACTGGAGAGTGTTAGCCATCAAGCTTGCAGATAGACTGCATAATATGCGCACGATTGGATGCATGAAGCTGCACAAACAACAACGTAAAGCGCGAGAAACACTTGAGGTTTACGCCCCTTTATCTGGGCATTTAGGCCTGTTTACCATCAAAAAAGAACTTGAAGATCTTTCATTTACGATCTTACATCCCTATCGACATCTGGTGATCACAAAAGCGATTGAAAAATATACTGAAACACATATTACGCAATGCCAAAAAATGATCTTGCAAATTCAAGGGCATATCATCTCACACTCCACTCTCAAAGAAACAAAAGTCATTCTCAATCGCAAATCATCCTATGAAATATATTTAGAAAGAAAAATTGATAAAAGAGCCCTTCGATCACAAGAGCATATTCTCTCAATTCACTGTATCGTCACTGAAACTGAAAACTGTTACCTTTTGCTCGGATTGATACACGCTTTATGGCCTCCGATTTTTGATGCTTTTCGTGATTATATCGGCATGCCCAAAATTAATTCTTATCAAGCATTGCATACAGCAGTCCGCATGCCCTCTGGCAAAACAATCGCTATTATTATTCAAACTGACAATATGCGCGATGCAATTTATACGCATGCATCCGAAAAAGAAAGAAAAATTTTTATCGACCATCCTTTAGATTGGTCACGTATATTACAAGTCTGGGAAGGCACGGAAGAACTCAATCGCAATGGCCTGAAAGCGTTTAAACATGAGATTTCCAGAAAACAAATTTTAATTTTTGATTATGCTCATCATAAATGGGGCATCTCTGAAGGCTGCACTGCCTTGGATTTTGCTTATTGTGTCGATAGTAAAAAAGCGCCTTACTGCTCTGAATGCTCAGTAAATGATCAAAAACAACCCCTCTCTCAAATTTTAAAAAATGGGGATTTTGTGACTTTTCGTTATGACAACAGTCTGTGCATTCACCCCACATGGTTAAATTTTGCTACCTCAGCCAAAGCTAAAGTTTTGATTAAGCGCTTTCTTCACAATGAGCGCATTAAGAATGCGTCCTTTTTAGGTCGCTTACTTGTCAAGACAATATCTGATAAATATCAATACCATCCCTGCCAAAACGTAATGAAGAACTATAGTTCTGAAACGTCTTTCTTTGAAGCGATTGGCATCGCATCTTTAGATCTAAATACCGTGTTTCCTGCGCTGAATAATCTCAGGGATTTCCAGATCCACTTGCTTATGCCGGCTGAAAATGTGAAATACTTAGCTGTTGCAGCCAAATGCTGTCATCCTTACGCAGAAGGCCATGTCTGCGTCATGGTCAACACAGACAAAAAATGGGTGCTCCATACGCTCGATTGCCAGCACGCACCAAAAAAAGACCGTGTCCATATTGAATGGAGCGCAGCGGAAGTCACAGGGTGCTTTGGCGTAAAAATTACACTCAGTGATCAGATGGGTGCTTTAGCGAAAATTACTAAAATTCTTGAACAACACCAAGCACAAATTATTGCGATTGATACACTACCAACCGCAGACATTCATGAACGCTGTGTGCGAATTTTCTTTTGCTTAAAAGATTTTCTGTTTTTTTCTCAAGTTCTCGTACAGTTAAGACGCTTGCCATTTATTCTCCATTTAGAACGAGCCTCATATGATTGAAAAAGATTTTTTAAAAAAAACCTTATCAAGCATTGAGTTATCCAAAGTTGGAAAAAAAACTATTGAACGATTCAATGAAATTGGTCTCGTGCAAATCAGTGATCTGCTGCTCTTTAATCCTTTACGATATAAAAGAAAAATTCTTATTGAATCTCTGAACTTAGAGCACGATAATTTGGATGGATATCTTGAAGGCCGAGTAATTATACCCATAGACGTATCAAAATCTAAAAAAATCTTTAGAGCACAAATTATATTAAATTCGCAACAACATGTGGATTTGATTTTTTTTCACTATCCTCAATGGTTAGCACACCATTTACAATTAGGCAAAAGACTACGTTGCTACGGAAAACTGCAAAAAAACGCTCTTGTTTGGCAAATGGTACATCCAGAAATTGAATTAATTGTTCGGAATCACGATCTCCAACCACAGATAGAAGCCATCTACAAGAAGCATCAAGGCATATCCACTTCTGTCCTCAAAAGAATAGTTGAAGCGGCTTTTCAAATCTTTGCGGCAAACATCAAAACCGATTGGGAACACGATTTATATAAAAATTTATCCTTGATTCACGCGTATGCACTCCAAAAGCAAGAAATTCTGAATTTTGATCAAGAGATTCTAAAAGCTACAGAATTCCTGGCAAAATGGGAAGCAGTTGCCTATTTTAAGCAATATATTTTCAAAAAAGAGATATGGAATCATCATCAAGCCCCTATCTTAAAACCCAATCACCTTTCTGATCAATTGCTTAAATCTTTTGGATATGATCTCACTCAAGAGCAGAAAAAAATCAAAAAAGCCTTAGAAAATCATCTCAAAAACACGCAACCTGCTCAAGTTTTCATTCAAGGTGATGTGGGAAGCGGCAAAACTATCTTGGGATTTTTTGCACTGACTCTGGCAGCTGGCCAAAACTTACAAAGTGTCTTTATGGCACCTACTGAAATCTTAGCATGGCAGCATTACGAAAAACTTCGCACCTTACTTGGCTCTGATCCATCTATTGTTTTTCTATCAGGAAGCTTAGGGGGCAATGAGAAAAAAAAGATTCTAGAAGATATTAAACTCGGACATGCACTGATCATCATTGGAACACAATCGGTTTTTCAAGATCAGGTGACTTTTTGCAATCTGAGTCTAGTGATCATAGACGAACAACAACGCTTTGGTGTTGAGCAACGCACAAAACTTTTAGACAAATCCTTTGCAAAACCACATTATATTATTCTCACCGCTACCCCAATTCCCAGAACATTAGCATTAGCACTTGCAGGACAAAATCACTATTATCTTTTAGCTGAAAAGCCCGCTTTAAGAAAAGAAATCATGACTTACACAGTCGCAAGAAAAAAAATAGAACTTGTCCTGCACTCAGTTAAAAACGCATTATCTAAAGGACATTGTGTGTATTGGATATGCCCTTTTATTGAAGCCACAGAGCATTCGAAAGGACTCAGCTCTTTCAAAAGTCATCAATTTCTCAAAGACCATCCATTTTTTAAAGACTATCAAATTGGCTTAATTCACGGAAAAATGGCGCCCTCAGAACGCAATACCGTTTTAAAAGAATTTTACGAAAAAAAATGCCAATTGCTTGTCAGCACACTCGTGGTCGAAGTCGGTATTGATCATCCAGGTGCAACATTAATCATTATTGAATCTCCTGAACGACTCGGCCTCGCTCAGCTCCATCAGCTCAGAGGCAGAGTAGGTCGCGGAGAGCATCAAAGTTACTGCTTGCTCATTTATGATGACCACTTATCAGAGAGTGGTATTCAAAGATTGCAGGCTCTTTGTTCCCATCATAATGGGCCAGAGCTCGCTCAAATCGATCTCGATATGAGAGGACCTGGATCGCTTTTGGGGGACAAACAATCTGGATTTGAGCGCTTTTGCTTTTTTGATATGCAAAAATCTAAAGGGATTCTGGATTTTGTTGCGTGTTATCTTGCACAAGAAAACAGAGAAGAAAAAGAATTACTTGATGATCTGTTTCACTTTGAACTCAATCCTGTTTACTGTGATTAAATGCACAATCGAGATAATACAAACCATGATCTGAACAACGAGGTTCTTTCAATAAACCAAAGCCTTGAAAAGTCTGGGCCGCTAAAGAGTTTCCATAAATGGCATCAATTCTCCAGCCAATATTTTCAAAAAAAGCATGCGGTTGGCGATAACTCCACCAAGTATAAAAATCGTCTCTCAAATCACCTGCCAAAGCACGATAACTATCTTTAAGAGCGTATTTACGCACCCACGCCTGAAGCAGCTCTCGCTCCTCAGCCGTGCATCCCGGTTGACCCTTATTGCTTTTCCAATTTTTTAAATCTCGATCTGTCGCTGCGATATTGATATCTCCTGCAACAAAAAGTGGCTTTTCTATCTGAAAAAAATCATCACAACTCAAAAACTCATGCAAAAAAACAATTTTTTCTTTTTGTTTCATCTCTGAGCTTCCTGAGGGCCAGTATCCGTTCACAATACGAAAACATTGTCCACTTTCTCTATCGCAAAAATCAGCACCTATGAGACGGCCTTCATGCCGCAGAGTGATCTGATTTGAGGCATACAACGATTGCTGGTGCTCAAAAAGTTGAGATTTGTACGCTATAAGGACGCCGCTGTATCCCGGTTTGTCTGCAGGGAGGGCAATATAGTGATATTCATCGGGCAGATAAGGCCTATGATCGAAATGAAGGAAAGTGCGAATTTCCTGGAAACAAATAATATCACAGCCAGAAAGGGCAATGAGTTGGGAGAGATTTTTTGAATGGGCTGCTCTGAGCCCATTCAAATTTAAAGTCGCTATACGCAAGAAGGTATTAACGCATTTTTTCTTCGACGAACTCAACGTGCTTATTGACGATAGGGTCGAATTTTTTCAAACGAAGCTTTTCTTTATTTTTTTTACTTTTTGTTTTTGTATAAAAGTAACGAGAAGCCGGATCTGTTGAACGAAGAATAACTTTAATTTTTGTTTTAGATTTTGCTGCCATCTTAGATTACCCCTAAAGTGATTAGATAGTCTGCGCCATTTTTATCAAGGGTTTTTAATCCACGAGCTGAAAGTTTAACACGCACGAAACGCGCTAAGGATGGCACCCAAACTCTTTTTTCAATCATATTGACTTGGAATACGCGTTTTGTTTTTTTGTTACAATGTGCAACATTATGTCCAAATCCTGTAATACGGCCTGTAACGGAACATTTACGCTTTGTACGCTGAGCAGTTGTACCGGTTTTCATAGCAATCTCAATTTATTATTAAACAATACGGTGTATTGTAAAAGCCTTTGACAAAAAACTCAAGAGTCGACAAGGCGATATCGGCCTTTCTGTGAAAATAAAGTCTTATTTCTTATAGGAAATGTACTCTAAACACAATGATTTCAAGATTTCCCCAAATCGTTTAAGCTGACTCTTGCGAGGATGAGTGAGAGCAAGCAGCATTCCTCATAATTTCCAAAAGAGCGGCTGCAGCATCGTTAACATCATCATTGAGAATTTGATATTGATAATATTTAGCATAAGACATCTCTTGAGCAGCCTGACTCAATCGCAATTCTAAATCATGAGGACAAATATCTGACTGCCGATGAAGAATACGAAATCTTAATGCCTCTAAACTTGGCGGCAGGATAAAAACACTCACAATCCCCTGGACCTTTTCTATCAATGAAAAATATCCTTGCGGATCGAGATCAAGCAGTAACCAAGACTGGTCATCAGCTGTGTGATTTAAAATATTTGACCATGAGGTTGCATAATAATGACCGTAAATTTCAGCATCTTCCAGAAAGAACCCTGTGTCTTTCAACTGAAAAAATTCTTCTTTGGAAACAAAATGATAATGCTGTCCATTTTCTTCACCTTTACGAGGCGCGCGTGTTGTGTGAGAAATAGAATAACGCAAGGGAATCTGTTGGCTAATTTTTTGAATCAAGGTTGTTTTTCCTGCTCCTGATGGAGCAGAAATGACGAGAATTTTTTTCATTGTTGCTTTTAAATAAATATTAATATCAATGGATTATAGAATATTATACCCTATAATCCTCTTGAATTTGAAGAATTATTCTTTATCTCTTAATTTTGTATAACGACCTTTCTTTTTTTCATCTTTAAGATCGATCTGATGATAAGCAGAATAATCCGAAAAATTTCCTTCAAACCATTCTACTCCACCCTCGCCATCAAAACACAACACATGTGTCGCAATACGATCTAAAAACCATCTATCATGCGAAATAATCAGAGCGACTCCCGGATATGCTAAAAGCGCATGCTCTAAAGCACGCAAAGTTTCTACATCCAAATCATTAGTCGGTTCATCCAACAAGAGCACATTACCACCCGAACGCAACAGCTTGGCAAGATGCACACGATTACGCTCACCACCAGAAAGAGTTCCTATCATTTTTTGCTGATCAGAGCCTGAAAAGTTAAAACGTCCTACATACGCGCGCGAAGGCGTCACATATGAACCGACCGTGATGTAATCTAGACCGTCAGAAATTTCCTCCCAAACAGTTTTCTTTGGATCGAGCTGATCACGATGCTGATCAACATAAGCTAATTGCACTGTTTGTCCAAGATGCACAGATCCGCTATCCGGCTGCTCTTGGCCACTAATCATTTTAAATAAAGTGGTTTTTCCAGCACCATTAGGTCCAATAATTCCTACAATTGCGCCTCTAGGCACAGTCATGGAAAAATCCTGCATTAATCCTCGCTCTTCAAAAGACTTAGTCACATGACTTAAGCTTAAAACATCATGTCCTAAACGTGGTCCCACTGGAATATACAGACTCTCAGTTTCTGAACGCTCCTGAAATTCACGTGAAGCTAATTCTTCGAAATGCTGCAAACGAGATTTGCTTTTCTTGTGTCGACCGGACGCACCCATACGCACCCATTCTAATTCTTCCTCAACAAGCTTTTGATGAGATTGTTGCTGAGATTTTTCTTGACGCAAGCGTTCCTGTCGCTGAATTAAAAAAGCACTATAATTCCCTTGATAAGGATATCCACGCCCCCGATCGAGCTCTAAAATCCACCCTGCGACATTGTCCAAGAAATAACGATCGTGAGTTACTGCAATCACAGTCCCTTTAAAATCTCGCAAAAATTGTTCCAACCAAGCCACAGAGAGAGCATCAAGATGGTTTGTTGGCTCATCAAGCAATAAAACGTCTGGATTCGAAAGGAGAACAGTCGCCAAAGCCACACGCCGTTTTTCACCCCCGGAAAGAGGTCCCACCAACACATCTTGCGGAGGCAAGCCCAAAGCAAAAGACGCTCTTTCAATATGACGATCCAGATTCCATAAATCTGCATTTTCAATCTGCTCTGATAGGAGGCTGTAGCGATTCATCAACGCATCAAAATCATCGACCAGATCGGGATTTTCCATCGCGGTTAGAATACTATTATACTCTTTTAAAATATCTGTATATTCTTTTAGGCCTTCTTCAATATTTTCTCGAACAGTTTTATTCGGATCGAGGCGAGGCTCTTGAGGCAAATAGCGAATTTTCAAATTTTCCTGATAAGTCATCTCTCCAGAATAATCTTTATCTTCACCAGCAATAATACGAAGCAATGTCGATTTTCCCGAGCCATTAATACCGAGAACACCAATTTTGGCTCCATAAAAGAAAGATAGATGGATATTTTTTAAAATTTCTTTTTGAGAATCGACAGTCTTGGTCACACCACTCATAGAAAAAATAGTTTTTTGCATAACAAAGTCTTGGAGAGAGAAAAAAGATAGTTTACTCTAACACAAGACTATACAAACTGTTAGTATTTCAATAACAAATGCTTTGAGAAAACTTACAAGGAGAGACCTCATGTACGATAACACAATAAGGACATCAAGCCCTCTATGGCAATGGGTCGAAGGCGAATATGAGCGACAAAAAACGCATCTTGAGCTCATCGCTTCTGAAAACTATGTTTGCGAAGATATTTTGAAATTACAAGGAAGCATTTTAACGAACAAATATGCTGAGGGATACCCTTACAAACGATATTATGGCGGGTGTGAATTTGTTGATCACATTGAAGATTACGCACAAAAATTGGCCTGCTCTCTGTTTGGCGCCCAATTTGCGAATGTCCAGCCTCACTCTGGATCCTCTGCAAATCTAGCTGTTTATCACGCCTTACTCGCACCAGGTGATAAAGTCATGGGTCTTGATCTGAGACATGGAGGACATCTCACTCATGGATCGCCTGTCAACTTTTCGGGACTCTTGTATCAAGCAGGGCATTACACACTCAGTGAAACAGGAATCTTGGACTATCAACAGATTGCCAAGCAAGTTGAGCTTTTTCGTCCAAAGTTATTAATAGCTGGCTACTCTGCCTACTCTCGCAATATTGATTGGAAAGCATTTCGTGAAATCGCTGACAGCGTAGGCGCTTATTTATTAGCTGACATTTCTCATATCAGTGGAATGATTGCGACACGATTGCATGCATCACCTTTTCCTTGGGCACATGTTGTCACTAGCACAACCCACAAAACCTTGCGTGGTCCTCGAGGAGGATTGATTTTAGCCAACGATCCAGTAATTATGAAAAAAATTGACTCTGCGATTTTCCCCGGCAGCCAAGGAGGTCCGTTAATGCATGTGATCGCTGCAAAAGCGCGATGCTTTGAGCTTGCCTTAGAACCCCACTTTAGACAATATCAAGAACAAATTCTAAAAAATGCAGCGACTTTGGCTCATACATTAGTCGACAGAGACATTCAAATTATCTCCGGTGGAACAGATAACCATCTTTTACTGATTTCATTAGCGCATAAAAATTTCTCTGGTAAAGAAGCACAATTCGCTTTAGAAAAAGCTCATATGACAGTGAATAGAAACACCATCCCCGGCGATCAGCGCTCTGCCCAGCAAACATCCGGAATCAGAATCGGATCTCCTGCCCTCACGACTCGTGGCATGAAAGAAAGCCAAATGACTCTTATTGCACATGCCATCGCAGATATTTTAGAAAGTAATTTAAATCCGAATGTGATTGAGCAACGTAAGAAAGATATGGTAGAGTTGTCTTCCAACTTTGAGCTCTTTGCATTTTGAGAGATTGTGATTATGAAATGTCCTTTTTGTCAGCATAGCGAGACACGTGTCCTAGACTCAAGGCTCCAAGATGATGAGCAACACATTCGCCGCCGACGCCTATGCACTGCATGCGGAGATCGTTTTAACACCCTCGAAAGCGTCATTATTCAATGGCCTAGAATTATAAAAAAAGATCTCCGCCGTGAACCGTTTCTTGAAGAAAAAATTCGCAGCGGTATTCTGAGGGCCTTTGAGAAAAGGCCTATCAGCACGGAAAGAATTGATTCTCTTTTAGCGCAAATTCGAAAAAAACTTATTAGCTATCCAGAAAAAGAAGTCCCTTCTTATTTACTCGGTGAATGGGTTTTAGAGGGGCTTCGCTTTATTGATGAGTTAGCGTTTTTACGATTTGCATCTATTTATAAGCAAATTAAGAGTATTGAAGGGTTCTATGCCCTACTGGACGATTTGGGCGAAAAAATGTCTACGGAATGCATCTAAAAGCTCAGAACGATACAAATCCACAAAACTCAAAGCAATTGGTTCGATCCACTGAAATTTCATTTGCGCCTTGATCTCAAGACTGACTTTTGTGCCTCTTTCCTCTGTTTCCAAGATCCATTTTCCCTGAAAAAATACAAATGGGCCTTGGAGCATCTCCATCTCTATGCTGCTAGATGGAGAATATGTATTGATTGTCACTAAGCGATCGCTCAATGGACCGATGCCCATTTCTATAAAGGCTTCTTGCTTAAAATCACTTTCAACCGCAAGAACACCGCTTTTTTTGCAATAGGGGATCCAATATTGATATGCATCAATATCACAGATCCATTGATAGACTTCTGATTGTGGAGCATTGATTAATAAATGCTCTTGCAGCTCAATCATCGAAAGCTCCACTGCCCCACTGCGAAAATGCCTTTAGTGGATAAATGACTCTCTCAGCTATGAAAGAACTTTCGCTCAGATAAGCAGGATCGGAAATATGGAACACTTGATAGCTATCGAGTTGTTCTCGTGCAGCCTGCTCTAAAAAATACGCGGCTTTTTTTAAAGAAATACGATTACCTCGATAAAACGGACGCTCTTGTGATGAATCAAATAAACCAGAAAATCTTAAAATCACTGTTCGAGAAAATGCATGATGATAAAGAATTTTTTCAGCATTTTTTAATACAGATGCGCGAAAATATGTTTTTTCATGACATTGATCATACTCCTCATGCCAATCTTCAGAAACAATATATCCGACTGAAGGATAGACAACAGTTGAGCCACAAAAAATAAATTTTTGAAATCTCAAAATCGAAAGTGCATGAGCTAAACACTCCTCATACGTTCTCCGATAAGCTGTTTCATCTTTATGCAAAGGCGCTAAAGCAAAAACAACTGTATGGAACATAGGAAAATCTTTTTCTGAAAATGATAAAAAATCACCTTGATAAGTCGCATCGGTTTGAGAGCGACTGAGAGTCTGCCAAGATCGAAAAAAAGGTCGCTCTAATGCTGTTTTCACTAAGCGACCATATCCTAAAAATAAGTTTTCGTTTTTGCTCATGCGGCAGAGTGTTGGGCTTGCGATTCTGTAGGCTCATCTTTTTTAGGCATATCAGGCTCGTAAACACGCACCTCTTTCACTTTCCCTTGATCGTCAAAAAGAATTTCAACTTGTCGCTGCTCCGAAATATCATTTTTATTTTTTTTCTGATGAAAATAACAAATATTATGATTGTTTGGTGTAAAGCAACGAAAAGAAGGTGGCCCATATTTTTCTATCACATCTTCCCGAGAAGTTTCTGGACCCAAAGCATGCAGCTCTTCATCGCTGATATCGGGACCCATTTCATAAGACTGTTTTTGTGTACAGCCTGCCATTGTGATACACAGTGAAAAACTAACAAACAAAGAGCGCACTACGGCCATAATCATAGAACTAGAAGACAAAAATTACCTGTATTGACACTAGCATGATTTTAGTCTGATCACAAGAAAACGAAAATCACACAGCTGCTCGCTTTGTATGCGAATGAGGCTATATCATTTGAAAAAAGCCAAGCGAATGATTCAGATTTGAAAAATGACACTGTATAAAAACACATATTCATACAAGTTTCGTAATACCCCACTATGATTCAGGTAATAAGACTGTCATCTGCTTCTAAATAAGATTTTTAAGCATATTTCGGTTTTGTTACTAAAGAATTAATTTTATGTGTTTGGTCTTATCATCTGCCATACAAAAAACCAACCATCGCTTCCTGTCCGAACATCTTATTGACGACAAGTCTAAGATAAAACAGTCTCATCTGCGATTGATCAACACAGTTGTGCTGAACGCAGATATGCCTCTGCTCTTGACCACTGCGCTCTTGGTTTTAACATTTTTTCTACGAGACACAGGCCTCATGCGATAAGGGTATAGGACTGATGAGTGATAGCGCTCAATCTGAATCAGTCATGCGACTTGCTGGTAAATACGATTGCTTTTTGCAACGATGGCGCGATATCTTTGACCATTGAGAGTGCTGTTTATTATGCCCAGCATTTGAATGCATTAGAGAGAGACTCGTCAAAAAATGATTTAAGGGCTGATCTGAGACTTCTGGCTTATAAAAAAAGAGACCCTGAGGGTCTCTTTTTCAAATCTTAAAACTCAAAGCATCTTACTGACTATTAGTACGAGATCTTGTTGACTCAGATTGTGGCTTATCTGCACCTACTGTGTGTTCTGCATCCGAGGTTAGAGTCGGTGGAGAGAAGCGCATGATTGTGTTGTTTATCTTTACCTGATTCCTATTGACCTCTGCATTTTTTCGATTCATCTGTCTATGATGAGGAGAGGTCATCGCAGAGACATAGCGTTGGAACACTCTCGTTAGCATACGAAGGCAATTGAGAATGGTTTGCAAACTCAAGATTTTTTTCAAGTAGCCTTCTTCCCACTTTAAATCTTTCTCGCGCACAGGAGATTCCTCATCTTTCGCATCTGCACGAACCTCTAAGACTCTCTGATCGCTTACAATCACATGATAGGTCGGTGCTTGTGGAATCTCCTTTTTCAACTCATCAGATAATGTATTGATGCAAGCTGCCCTTTCGTTGAGCAATCTGCCTATATCTCCCTCGAATTTTACTCTTAAGTCCTTGTACCGTTTTTCTGCTAAGTCATTATTGGAATTCATACTCTCTAAAATAAAGAATGCAGTCTGATAGGCCGACACCATTTCTTTGATTTCACGGTCAATCACTGCGACATTCTCTTTTTGAGGATTTTTCTCAAAAGAAAATTCAAACTCATGCTTTACTCGCACGCAACCATCCTTAGGACGACTGACAGAGTAATAGGTCCGACCATCCTGTTCGCTCACTGAAGAATGGCTTTTCATATGTTTATGCAGTTCTTGATAATAACGCGTAAAAGCCTCCGCAAACGCAGCCTTATACGCATCAAAATGCGGTTGATTCTCCCCAAAACGAACCCTAAAATCAGCTTCAGCTAAAGCAGCACCCAAGAAATTGCTCAGTGAAAATTGTGTATCAAGTATAGAATACCGAACACGCTGATTCTCATCCCCGAGTTCTCTTCCCTTAAACCCCTCTTCGACTAGCTCCGATATCATTTTGTGAGCATCATTATGTGCCCTTGCACGATAATCTTGTTCTGTAGCGGGTGTTTCTTCCTCTTCGGATGTTTCTCCCACTTTGTATGTTGTTATGGAGTCTAAATCTTTTAAGTAGCGTTGTTGGGTTGCGAGCACATCAATCTCTTTTATAGCCTCTTGGAACAAGTCGCTGTTCAACGTCGCTGCAGAGCCTTTTAACGCCTCCAGGAATTTATTCCGCACGCTCAAATAAGCGGCATCCATGCTCTCTTGATCGAGATCACCCTGTTCGAATGATACAGCTGCCTTCAAAATTTGATCCATTGTATCTAGAAGGCTCGTGTGAAAGTCAGAATCAGGAATAGCCTGCTCCGAAGCCTTATACAATTGTAATAGGTCTTGTGAGATGTCAGTCCAGCGGTCCAGTATTTCATAGCGTACCCAGCGTTGCAATAACTTGTCGTTGCTGTCTGGTAAAGGCCCCGTATACATCTTGGTTATAAAAGATAATGTATTTTCTTTTGTTTCTTTTAATAAGGGTAAAGTGTCTAAGTTTTTAATGATTGCTTCTTCTGCGTGCTTAGCAAATGTTTCCAGTACTGCAATCTCATAATTCTCTACTATAGATTTTGTGTGAACCTCATCCATCGACAACTCATCCAGCGTCGCTGGTCCGAAACCCTTCAAGCTTCTGTGAATTTTACCCTGACTCATCGAGTGCGGTGTTGTGTTACTTCCTAGAATTGGGCGATATGCATACTTCACGCCATCGCTTTCGAATGTTGCATACATCTGTCCTTTAAACTTCTCTAACTTAATATTACTAGGAAAGCTTGGTGTCGTTTTGGTATCGTTTGTTTCGTTATTCTGCATAGTCATAATTATCTCCATTTCTCTTTATGTGCATTGTCAATCACTATCGAATTGACTTCTGTACTCTTCAGATAGGACACAGTTTCCAAAAAAGGCATTTTTTTGAAAATAATTTTTACACGAGCTTCGCACGGAGCTCATCAGGCTTGAGGTATTAAGACTGTGATCGGCTTCTAAATGGCCTTTTTAATCACATTCCAGCTTTGCTGATAAGCGTAATTTATTGAGTGATGCGCAGTTTGTGTTGCCCAAATCAAGCCGTGATGGCAAGAAAAATATCGTTCCTCTGCGCTCTGCTTGTGCCTGCCTAACAACACTCTATTCCAAACGTTTGCTTGACCTCTCGATGATAGGCTTCGACCGACCAACGTGCATCCGTAATATGTGTGACTTGCTCACGTGTTGAATATTCCATGTTTGTCGCTACCTAATCAATGCGGCCATTTTTTGCCACAAACTTGAATACCAAGCATCCATCATGACCACTGATGGCGTCAGGCCTCATGATTGAGCGAGTCTTAGCATATCGCAAAAATGGGTGTTTTGTGTTTTCCCATCCGCGCCCTTATCATAGATGCAATAATCACTTGGGAATGCGTCCTATCTGAAGAGGACAAGGGTCAAACTGCCTCACTATCCAATCCATGCCCAAGCATATTGACAAGTCCGATTCCTGCAATCACATCATGTGTATTGCCTGAATAGTGGTCATTCACAAGTTCTATTTTTTGACTGCGTGTATCATCAGCTATCAACAGAGAGGGTTCTGATGAGCGCACATAATGACTCGCTATCGACCATATCTCTATTGTTCCGAAATTCTTATCCGCTCACCAACAGCTAATGCTATCATGAGATAAAGCAACAGGACTGACTTTCGATCAAGCTAATCCTGAATAACAGATGCTGCTCGCTTGTAAAAATGCTTTATACAATTTTTTCCTGTAGCGATGACGCGACATGTGTCAACATCTTTATATCAACTATCTTCTTCCGCTATTTAATCCACTTTTATCAAAGTGCGAAACTCATGATGTAAAAAATTGACATTTTTCCGCCCCATCATTTAAGAGCTTTGTTCTAACGATTTGCGAAAGACACAAGCCATCTGTTCATGAAAAACCAATATCAATCAAAATGGATCTTGTGCATTGCAAATGAATGATGCCCTCTCGTTTCTCAGAAAGAGCGCGGCCAATCAGCGCCCCTAGGGGCGCCGCAACACATAGGACTGTCAATCAAGCAAGCGCGCAATCTGAACGGTCTTTTTAGAATGGAAGCTCTTCATCTAAATCACTTTGAGATAAAGGATGATACGATCCTACCGAATGCGAATCAGATGATGAGCGCTTGGATCCATACTCTCCCGAATGCGAAGGAGCGTATGACTCATCTGACGCCACTCCTTTAGAATCCAAAAGCTGCAAATCTTGGCAAACAATTTCAGTGGTATAACGTTCTTGGCCGTTTTTATCCTGCCATTTTCGTGTTCTCAAAGAGCCTTCGATATAAGCTTTTGTTCCTTTTTTCATATACTTGGATGCGATTTCTGCCATTTTTCCATAAATCACAACGCGATGCCATTCTGTGCGCTCTTGATTTTGACCAGTAGCTTTATCTTTCCAGCTCTCAGATGTGGCTAAAGAAATATTCGCAACAGGATCTCCTGAAGCCAAGTAACGCACCTCAGGATCTGCCCCTAAATTGCCAACTAAAATCACCTTATTAATGCCTCTAGCCATGATAATATTCTCTCTAATTGTTGTCATCGATTATTCTTTGAAAGTATCCTATCATGAACACCAAAAAAATCCTACTTTAATTTTCTTGTATATTTCAACACATTAATGAAAAACCATACCTTAAAAAACAAATAAACTTCTCAATAATGAATTTTCCACCTCTAGTAATATTCGAAAAAATCATAAGTTGAATTAGATACAATTCAAAAAAAAATAGCATCCAGACGACGAATAAAAATCTACAAACTCGAATCTGACTCGTGCCCAGCTGTGAAAATGAATCTATACAAAGGATAAATTATCTATGTCTTGACCTCAATAATGAATCTTCCCATTGCGCTCGGACCATCGCTTCTCTCTATCAGTATGCATTTTTCTGAGAAATTGAGCTGTCAGACTGCTTTCCTCTTGCAAAAAGGTCAAGAAAGGACCTTGAAAAATGAGCTCTCCGCCTGCAGAGCCGCCATCAGGGCCTAAGTCAACAACCCAATCCGCACAGTTAATAACATCTAAATTATGCTCAATAATACAAATGGTATTGCCCCGATCTCTCAAAGAAAATAAAATTTGCAAAAGCTTTTGGATATCTTCAAAATGCAAACCTGTCGTTGGCTCATCAAGAATATACAAGGTCTTGCCACTATCACGACGTGCAAGCTCTTTTGCCAATTTAATTCTCTGCGCTTCACCCCCGGAAAGCGTGGTAGCATTTTGACCGAGTCGAATATATCCCAAACCAACTTGCTCAAGCGTTTGCAATTTTTTTGCAATAGTAGGGAAAGCGGAAAAAATCTCTAGTGCCTGTGTGACTGTCATATTTAAAATATCAGCAATATGATGATTTTTATACTTTACTGCAAGTGTCGCTTGATTATATCGCAAGCCCTGGCATTCTTCACATTGAATATAAACATCTGAAAGAAAATGCATTTCCACCCTAATCACACCATCGCCCAAACAGCGCTCACATCGACCGCCACTCACATTAAAACTAAATCGCCCTGCCTTGAATCCCATCGATTTAGATTGTGGCAATTGAGCAAAAAAATCTCGAATCGGGCTAAAAAGCCCCGTATAGGTTGCCGGATTGGAGCGAGGAGTGCGCCCAATAGGGCTTTGATCAATACAAATCATTTTATCAATCAAATCTAAACCTCTCACAGACTCAACTTTCAAAGACTGAGTATGATGGCGCCCATTTAAAATCGCCTCTGCATAAGGCACCAACGTATGATTAATTAAAGAGGATTTTCCCGATCCAGACACCCCACTAATACAGGTGAGCGCTCCTATAGGTAACTTAACATCGATGCCTTTCAGATTATGTCTGCGCGCGCCAATAATCTCGATCCATTCTTTAAAATTTTGTTTTAAAGAAGAAGGGCGCTGCATTTGCCTCCGTCCACTTAAATAAAATCCAGTCAAAGAATCCGGATGATTTGCGATTTCTTCCGGAGTACCTTGAGCTAAAATTTCACCGCCATGGATTCCCGCTCCAGGCCCAAGATCAACAACCCAATCTGATGCCCAAATTGCATCTTCATCATGCTCAACAACAATCAAGGTATTGCCTAATCGAACCAAAGAACGCAAAGTTTCTATTAAGCGATCATTGTCCCTTTGATGCAATCCAATTGAAGGCTCATCTAAAATATACATTACGCCTACGAGCTTCGATCCTAACTGGCTTGCAAGGCGAATTCGCTGAGACTCTCCTCCAGACAGCGTTTCTGCGGCGCGATCTAAAGACAGGTATCCCAGACCAACATCGACTAAAAACCCTAAACGATTAATAAGCTCTTCTTTCAATGGCTCTGCTATAGGCACCAAGGCACAATCAATATGCATGGTCTCAATCACATGACGTGTTTCAGATATTGATAAATGACACAGCTCATGAATTGTCCATGGGCCTACACGCACACTACGTGATGCAGGGTTTAAACGAGCACCCTTACAAGCATTACAAGGCAGATAATCTATAAAAGGCTTAAGAATTTCTTTTACGGACTCCTGATCAGATTGAGCATAACGTTGAGTAATCACTGATAATACGCCTGGCCACACCATTTTTTTAGGCTTAGCTTGAGGATAATATAACGATTTGACCATGATCTTCCGTCCATCTTGATCTCCGTATAAAAGGAGCTCTTGATGAGCAGCAGATAACTCTGCGAAAACAGTATCCATATCAATCGAATAATAAGAGCAAATCTGTGATAACTGATCAAAATAAAAGGGATCGTGTTTTGTAAAAAGTGCTATCGCCCCTTGATTTAATGTGAAAAGAGGTTGCAAAATCCGAGCACGATCTGCTTGATACTCAAATCCTAGACCTTTACAACTTTCGCACGATCCCAGCGGACTATTAAAAGAAAACATTCTTGGCTCTAAAGCGCCCATAGAAAAATCACAAACAATACATCCTTGTTTAGTCGACAAGAGCTGTAAAGAACCAAGAGTGGAATTCTCAGTAAATGCAGCCACATAAGCAAGCTTATTCCCTAATTCAAAAGCAATTTCCAAGCTTTGTAATAACCTTGCGCGATCCTCTTGAGAAACACTCAGCCTATCAATGACAACAATCACTTCTTCTTTTTTTTTCCAATCCACAAAATCATCATCCAAACGATAAATTTTGCCATCGACAATCAAGCGCGAATATCCTTCTTTTTGAATTTTGTCCTCAAGCTCTGGAAAACGTTTTTTCTCAATCCGCGCGCCTATCACAATTTTTTGAGATTCATAATGATCATAAATTTTATGAGCAATAGACTCCACTGATTGTTGTCCAAGCTGCTCTCCATGCGTTGGGCAATATGCTTGCCCGATACGTGAAAAAAAGACTCTCAAATAATCATAAATTTCTGTCACTGTACCAACAGTTGATCGAGGGTTGTGAGATGTTGTTTTTTGCTCGATTGAAATAGCTGGAGATAAGCCTTCGATTCTATCGACATCTGGCTTATCCATAAGAGATAAAAATTGTCTCGCATAAGATGACAAAGACTCAACATAACGTCTTTGACCCTCCGCATAGAGCGTATCAAAAGCCAAAGACGATTTTCCAGAGCCAGAAACCCCACTCAGAACGACAAAGCGATCTCTAGGGATATTAAGGTGAATATTTTTGAGATTGTGCGTTCTTGCACCAACAATGCGAAGATATTTCATAAAAATTTGCAATATTCACTAACTAAGCTTGTATTATTATAAATCGAAGCCTGCAAATAAGCACTGATTACACCCATCCTTTGACGAAGGCATTGTGCTGTAAAACAAGATGCATGCTCATCACATGACAAAGGCACAAGATCGTTGATATGTTGTGGGATAAAAATCCTAAACACCCACATCACTCTCCCTCTGGATTGATGAATGAAGTGACAAAAATCATGTTATTAAATGAATATCTTGCAAATAAAAAACGAAGTCGATTCGGTTCTGAGAAGCCTCATCTTTTCACTCGATAGAACAAGCAAATTTTCAAAAAGCTATCACCTAGAAAAAAAACGTGTACGTTGTGGATCACAAATTTCTGAAGAGCGTTCAATCCACTTCATGAAAAATTCTTTTATTTCATAAATTGTAACATGGTTTTTCAGAGAATGGTGCGCCCGTATATTCTCAATCATAACATCAGCATTTTGTGGCTGATGATGAAAGACAGAAAAATGCACCCCATCAATGATTTCATAGATTTCTAAACAGGATTTTTGGGACCAAGAAAAGATATACTCATAGATTTTCTGTGTTTTGACACATCTCGTTTGGACCGAAATATATTCCACTGCAAACACTCCACTTTTAGCTTGTGCTTTCAATATCGGCAAAAAGCATGAATTTTTAAAAATCCTTGTATAATAGAGGCCATACGAACCTTTAAAACGAAATCAATGTCTCTTTACTCTTATGAGCGCCTTCGATTATACCGCAAAAACTCATCCATCCGAAAAATGATGCAAGATGTGATGATTGACCCTGCACATTTAATTTTGCCGCTTTTTATTAGCGATAAAGAAAAAAAAGAGGACATTATGCAAATGCCGTATGTCTCTCGTCTAGGTGGGCGCTATTTAGAAGATCATATCCAAAAGTGTATCGAAGTCGGTATTGTAGGATTCGCTTTATTTCCTGTGATTGAAGAACATTTGAAATCTGAACAGTGTGAGGAAGCATGGAATGACAATTCTCTTATGGCGAGAAGTCTGAGAATTTTGAAAAATCGTTTTCCGCAAGCATTATTTATTGCTGATATTGCTCTTGATCCCTTTCATATTCAAGGGCACGATGGGCTACTGACAGCAGATGGATGTATTGATAATGACAAAACAGTTCAAGCTCTCGTTCAACAAGCTTTATGTTATACAGCTGCGGGTGCCGATATTATTGCACCTTCTGACATGATGGATGGACGAATTAGAGCGATTAGTAAAGCTTTAGAAGAATCTGCTGGATCACAGCGACCCTTGATTCTGTCTTATTGCACAAAATTTGCCTCTTGTTTGTATGGTCCCTTTCGTCACGCAGTAGACTCTGCTCGCTTTCTTAAAGGTGCTAATAAAAAAACTTATCAAATGGATTACGCAAGTTCATTTCAAATTCCAAGAGAGTATCAGAGTGATATTGATGAAGGCGCTGATATTTTAATGGTGAAACCAGCAACTTTATATCTCGATGTGATTCAGCAACTTTCTGCTAAAAAAACACATCCGATTTGGGCTTATCATGTGTCTGGGGAGTGCTCATTAATTTGGAATGGTGCACAAAACGGAATTCTCAATTTTGAAGATGCGCTCATAGAAAGCCTTTTTGCTATGAAACGAGCAGGCTCTCAATGTATTATCACATATTTTGCAACTCAGGCAGCAGAACGTCTAAAAAAAGGCTAATTTGTATGGTTTCTAAAAAAATAAAAATGATGTATAAATGCTCTGCATGCCTAAGCATACAAACCAAGTGGATGGGTCAATGCTCGGACTGTCTAGCGTATAATACCTTAGAGGAATATCAAGCTCCATCTACATCCTCAGCACACGCTCTTAGCCACTACGCTGCAGAAAACACATTCGGGTTAATTCCTTATCATGAGATTGCAGCGCAAACTATGACGCGTTTCTCTTCCCAAAATCCAGAGCTGGATCGTGTCTTAGGCGGTGGTTTCGTGCCCGGGTCAGTCTGCATACTTTCTGGAGATCCGGGAATTGGTAAGTCCACACTTATGCTGCAAATTGTAGATGCAATTAGTGCATCATTAAAAACCTGCTACCTTTCTGGTGAAGAGTCTTTATCACAAATTCGCCTTAGAGGAGATCGTTTAGGTATTAAAGGTCTCTTTTCTTTAGGATCGGAAACGCAGATAGACTCTATCTTGCAGCTTCTGCAGAATTATCAGCCCAAGTTTTTTGTTATTGACTCTATTCAAACTTTGTATTCTGAAAAAATTGACTCTGCCCCAGGATCGCTCAATCAAGTGAGATTTTGTGCCCAGCTTTTGACGCGTTATGCAAAATCCAATCAAGCCACCCTTCTCCTCATAGGGCATGTGAATAAAGAAGGAGCATTAGCGGGACCAAAAGTCTTTGAACATTTAGTAGATACAGTTTTATCTTTAGAAAGCGATGAGCAGGGACGTTACAGACTTTTAAGAACCTTAAAAAATCGCTTTGGCACCGTAAATGAACTGGGGATCTTAGCAATGACGAAAGATGGCCTAAAGGCTGTTTCACAACCCTCCGCTCTCTTTCGCTCTTGGCATACGACTGCAGTCTCAGGAACAACCCTCACCGTGTTATGGGAGGGATCTAGACCATTAATTGTTGAAATACAGGCGCTTGTAGCAGACGCCCCAGGCTTTCAGGGACGCAGAGTTGTTGTGGGTTTTGAACTATCAAGACTCAATTTACTCTTAGCTATCGTGTCTCGTATCGATGATTGGCCCTTGCATCGCTACGATGTTTTTGTCAATATTGTTTCCGGGCTGAAAGTTTCAGAGCCGAGTGCCGACTGTGCCGTGTTAGCAGCTGTCTATTCTTCTTTTAAAAATTTAGCCATCCCCCAAGAATGGCTAATTCTGGGCGAGGTTGGCTTAGGTGGCGAACTGAGACCCATTCAATATGTTCAAGAAAGAATCAGTGAAGCCATCAAGCATGGGTATAAAAAGATTTTTATACCCAAAGGCAATCAATCTGGATTAAAAGAGCTTATTGCACACAATACTGTGCTCTTATTTGGATGTTTAAAAGATCTATTTGTGTATATCAAAGATCATGCACAGCCTCTTTAAAGCCTACTAAATGAGATCTCAGCGCCCATAAAATTGGAAACAATAACATGAAAAGCACCACACAAAACAATTGATAAGTCTCAAAATTCTCCACTCTATCTAACAATAAAGATCCGATTGTCATGGCACCGTACTGAAATGTATTATAAAGGCCAATATAGGTGCCCTGCTGATAACCTAAAATTTTTAAACCAACACCTAAACCCGCTTCTAAGAGTAAAAGCAAAACAAATACAGCAAGTAGCAAACTTAAAATCCATAAGAAATTCCGATCATAGACCAGAAAAATCATGTGCAACATCAAAAAAATTCCGATGATTTGCAAACAAAGCAACAGTGATAAACACAGATCGCGTTTGCGTAAAGCTCTCGCTGAGAGTAACAAAGAAAGAAAAAAGAGTGTCAGCATCCAAAAAGAACGGTTGGCAATTAAAGCGGTAGGCCAAAATACGCTCCCTCCTAGCACAAAAGTTTGTACAATATGCAAAAAAATATTGGCTAAAAAAAGCAGACAAACTTTTAAGTCTCTAAAGACAAAAATAAGATCAGTAAAATAGGAGCGAAGATTTTTCACTGGTACAGACTTCGAGGATAGGGGCGAATCGGAATCTGCATAATGTAAACTCACAATTAAAAGCAGTTGTATACTCAAAAGAATTGGAAAAATCAAACCGGGATTAGCCTGAGCCTGAGCTAAGGCAGCGAAACACAAGCCCCCAAAAATGCCTCCTACAACTCCTAAACCAATTAAATAGTATCGACTGTACAGCTCTTTGTCATTTTGCGCCTGATAATTTAACCATAATTGAGCAGGAGCACCTAATGCCAACAAGCCCTGCAAACCTCTGGAGACAAGGAAAATCCTATAAGAATCTTGAAAGCAATAAGCGACGCCAAGAACGCCAAGAAAGAAGTAACTCCCTATCAACAAAATTCTCTTAGGACCGAAATAATCTCCCATCATTCCTAACGGAATTTGCCCTAATGTTTGTGCAAAAGGATACACAGCAAGAAGCAAGACATTCTCTTCATGCGATAAATTTGGGAAAAACAGACTCGCTAACGGAATAAAAGAAAATAAAGTGGCCAATCGCATAAAAAAAACCCCAAAAACACAAAACAAGGTTAATTTTGTTTTGTTTTGGGGTTTTTCAAACAGCATAATTTTGCAAAATTAAAATTAAGATACGCTCATCATATCTACAAGCTGAATGTATGCAACCGGAGCTGCATCCGTTGCACGGTAACCTGCTTTTAAGATACGAGTGTATCCACCAAGACGGTCAGCACTTGCTGGGCCAATTTTGTCAAATAAGCGAGTAACAGCTTCTTTGTCTCTCAAGATATCAAAAACTTGTCGACGATGATGTACGCTATCTGTTTTTGCTAAATTAACAAGCGGCTCGATATAGCGTCTCAACTCTTTAGCTTTTGGTAAGGTTGTCTTAATACAGCTATGAGTAATTAAAGCAACAGACAAGCTACGAAAAAGTGCTTTTCTTTGATGACTATTACGTCCAAGTTGACGTAGTTTATTACGATGATTCATATTTCAAAAAACTCCGGAAAAATTTTAACTAGGATCTTTGGCTTTTAGGTCTGCAGGAGGCCAATTTGGCAAAGACATTCCTAACGAAAGCTGATACTGCTCTAAAACAGATTTGATTTCATTTAGAGACTTCCGTCCCAAATTAGGTGTTTTAAGCAAATCATTTTCTGTACGCAACACGAGATCGCCTACATAGTGAATATGCTCAGCCTTTAAACAATTTGTCGAACGGACAGTTAAATCGAGATCTTCAATCGGCCGCATTAAAATAGGATCGATGCCATTTTCTTTCGCTTTATGATGAACGCTAAAAGCTTCATCAAGACGAACAAAAGACTCTAGCTGAGATACTAAAATTGTTGCTGCTTGTCGAATTGCTTCATCAGGAGTGATCGTTCCGTTGGTTTCTAAATCAATAATCAATCGATCTAAATCTGTTCGATTATTTACACGGGTTTGCTCTACAAAATACGCGACTTTCTCAATCGGGGAAAATGACGCATCCAAATAAAGCCTACCGATCGCCAAGCTTTCATCATTCAGCTCAATTTGCTTTTTATACGCAACAGCACTCAAATAACCAATACCTTTTCTAACAAAAAATCTTCCTGCGAAGCTACGCTCTGTTGTCAAAGTTGCAATCGCAACTTCTGGATTGATCACACGCACACCAGCGGGATAATCAAAATCACCAGCTGTAATCGTTTTTGGACCAGAAAATGCAAAGGAAACCCAGCAATTTTCTAAAGCACCAAGATCGATATTAATGGTTTTAAAATTCATCAAAATATTGATTAAATCTTCGTAAACCCCAGGCAAAGAGCAAAATTCATGATCCACACCATCGATCTCAACTTCTGTAATAGCAGCACCGACAAGAGAGGATAATAAAATTCGGCGCAATGCAGGTCCTATAGTATAACCAAAGCCTCTCTCTAGGGGCTCAAGAATAACTCTCGATGCAAATTCACTTTTCTTAAGTACTTTGATATCGTGAGGTTTTAATAAATTTAAATGGGCATTCATCCGAAATCGTCCTCCACTAGTCTGATGTTAATTACTTCGAATACAATTCGACGATCAAATTCTCATTGATATTTTGAGGAAGCTGATCACGCTCAGGCAACTGTACGATCTCAACACGAAACTCAGCATGATTGATATTCATCCAAGATGTAGAGTGTCCTTGTTCTTGAAATGCAGCGATTGCACTTAAAACACGAGCTTGGCTTCTTGCTTTCGAACGCAACTGTACAACATATCCAGGCTTCATTTGGAAAGAACCACAATCAACTTTATGGAATGGCTTACCAGAAACACTCACCTCAAATGCACCGTGAGAAACAAGCTGTTTTGCTTCCGCTAAAGTCACTGCAAATCCCGCTTTGTAAACAACGTTGGATAAACGTGTTTCTAACATTTGCAACAAATTCAGACTTGTTTGACCTTTCATTTGAGCAGCACGATCAAATAACTTACGAAATTGATATTCTTTGATGTTTCCGTAAATTAAACGAACTTTTTGCTTTTCTGATAACATGATTGAGTAATCAGAATTCTTTTTACGACTAGGACCATGTTGCCCTGGAGGATTGGTATTTCGGGCTTTTGATGTAAGAGCCACTGTTTTAATACCGGAAATATTAAGATCGCGAAACTGACGCGCATCGCGACAACGAGGCTTTCTGGAAGAAGATGTAATTGACATAATCGCAAAATCCTATAGGTTACTGACGACGCTCTTTTGGAGGAGTTGGACCATTAAATGGAGCTCCTGTCACGTCTGATATGGAAATAATTTTGAAAACAGCACAAGCAGCACGAAGTGCAGCTTCTCTGCCAGGACCAGGACCCCATACACGTACTTCGCCTGTTTCTACCTTAAATAGATCTCTTGCATTCTGGCATGCCTTAGTAGCAGCAACTTGAGCTGCATAAGGAGTGCTTTTCTTTGAACTTTTGTAATTACATGTTCCAGCGGATTCACGTGTTAAAACGTTCCCTTTAGAATCTGTAATTGTAATTTTTGTATTGTTAAAAGTAGCCTTAATACACACTCTGACATGAGGGACGACTTTTTTTACTTTTGCTGCCATAATATTATCCTACCGTCTCTTATTTTTTCTTGTCTTTGTTAAAATCAACAATAACACGTTTGCTGCCGCGATGTCTTTTGCATGTTTTTGCATTTGTACGCGTACGAGAACGCATAGGCAAGCCCATAAGATGTCTTAAACCACGATAGGTTCTTCGATCGGTCAGCTTCTTTTTTTCAAGCTTCAAAAGATTACGAAGTTCTCCTTCGACAACATACTGTTCTACAGCTTGAGTCAATGCTTTGACTTGCTCATCTGTCAGATCCATAGTTTTGGTTAACAAATCCACACCTGTTTCTTGACAAATTTTTAAAGCGCGAGTTTGACCAATTCCGAAAATATCTGTTAATGAAATTGGAACACGCTTACGTAAACGCAAGTTTACCCCTTGAATACGGACTTCTCTTTGTGCCATTTTTATCCACCTCTATATTGAATTTAGGTACATTTACCCTGACGCTGTTTATGGCGTGGGTTTTTCTTACAGAGGATAAAAACAACACCCCTGCGACGAACAACTTTACAAGAACCACAAATGGCCTTGACTGATGAACGAACTTTCATATAAACAACCTCTAGACTTCTTGTATCATCCCCTAACTCAAAGCTAAGGAACTCTTTTTTGGTTGATAACGTTTTAGAACGCCTTCATATTGAGCCGAAAAAAGCTGCGCTTGGATCTGCGAAAAGAAATCCATCACAACAACCACTACGATCAATAACGTCGTTCCACCAAATGAAAAAGGAATACTTCCCCAATAAGATAAAAACTCAGGCAACAACGCAACAGTCGCTACATAAAGCCCCCCTAGAAGAGTGAGTCTTGACATAATAAGTGCAATATATTGCGCGGTACTTGCCCCAGGTCTAATCCCTTGGATGATCCCGCCTGATTTCTTTAAATTATCAGCAATATCTTCAGGATTATAAAATATTGCAGTATAACCAAAAGAAAAAAACATAATAGCGATAGCGAATAATATCATAAATAAAGGCTTCCCGGAAGAGAGATGCTCTTGAAAAAATGATATTAACCAATGATTTTGTGAAATTTGAAAAAACTGAGCAATTGTCATTGGTGCCAAAATTAAATTTGAAGCAAAAATACAAGGCATTACTCCTACCATATTCACTTTTAAAGGCAAATCAGAGCGCTGTTGCTGAACAACAGCACCCGCACCTTGCCCATGACCGTATGTTTGCTTTTTAGCGTAGTAAACAGGGATCTTTCTTTGAGCTCTCTCAACATAAACAACACCGTATAAAGCGGCGCCTAGTAGCATAAGAGAGATAAAAAATGCAAGCGGAGATAAAAGTCCATATCGCATTTTCTCTAAAGACTGCCCTAACACTGAAGGCAATCCTGTTACAATACCGGTAAACATGATAAGAGAAATACCTTGACCAAGGCCTTTTTCTGTGATCTGCTCTCCAATCCACATTAAAGATAATGTGCCTGTGACGAGTGTTAAGATCAATTCAAAATGGTCAAAATAGCCACTTAAAATCAAAACACCACTTGTCTTTAAAAAGCGCATCATTCCTAAAGATTGCATAGTAGCGAGAAACAGAGTCAAAAGCCTCGTATAATACCCTAACAATGCCCGTCCTCTTTCACCTTCTTTTTTGAGCTGCTCTAAAGGCGCATAAAGCGTTCCTAAAAGCTGCATAGCAATTGATGCTGTAATATAGGGCATAATCCCCATAGTAAAAAGAGAAAGCCGAGAAAGAGCACCGCCAGATAAGGTATTGAAAAGACCAAACAGGCTTGCATTTGAAGCTAAAAGCTTAGAAACTTCAGCAGGATTCGCCCCTGGCAATGGAATATAGGACCCGATTCGAAAAACTAAAAGTGCAAGAAAAAGGTATTGTATTTTTTTACCAAGATGAGCGAAACGCTGAAGATTAAACATATGCAATCAATCCTTACTGTTAAGATGCAACCTGATCGGCTACGATTTGCTGAACAAACTGGCGACAACGCTGTGTTAGATAAACACCACTCACTTGTCGTTTTTCAATTTCACGATCAAAAATAAAGCGTACATTTTTTGTACTGTGCTTTACAAAGCCGAAATCTTTTAAAACTTCCAAAGTGATGACGACATCATCCGCGAAAAGCTCAAGAATGCTCAAAGGCAATTCTTTTGTATGCACATTGACATGAGAGAAAAATCCTCTCTTTCCAATACGACGATACATAGGCATTTGACCACCCTCAAAACCAGCAGAGACCCCTCCACCAGAACGAGCTTTTTGACCTTTATGACCGCGAGTACAAGTTTTTCCAATTCCAGATCCGATACCGCGACCAACACGCTTCGGAGAATGACGAGAACCTGCAGCTGGAGATAATGTATTTAAACGCATCTTAGCACTCCTCAACAGATAGTAAGTAACGAACTTGATTAATCATTCCTAAATTTTCAGGTGTTGCCTGGACAATCACTGAATGATTCAAACGCTTCAGACCCAAACCCTGTACACTTTTTTTGTGTGCAGGTAAGCGTCCAATAACACTTTTCTTTAAAACAAGCTTAAGCTGATTCATGATTTACCTCGTTACTCTCTGCTTTATTTAATAACCGAGAGACAGAAATCCCTCTTTTTTCAGCTATAAAAAATGGAGAACGCATCATTTCTAGTGCTTTAAACGTAGCATGCACAACGTTCATAGCACGAGTAGATCCGAAACATTTTGCAGAAATATTCTGCACTCCGAGAACTTCAAAAATAGCGCGCATCGGTCCACCAGCAATAATTCCAGAACCTTGTGCAGATGGGCGAATCGTTACTTTTGTTGCACCGTGAGAAGCCTCAAGTTCATGAACTACTGTTCCATTATGAAGCTGAACACGAATCATATTTTTACGTGCCATATCTGTAGCTTTACGAATCGCTTCCTGAACTTCTTTAGCTTTTCCGCGACCGTAACCGACCATACCAGCGCCATCTCCAAGAACGACAACTGCCGCGAAACGGAAATTACGTCCTCCAGAAACAACTTTAGCTGTTCTAATAACTGTAATCAGCTTTTGTTGATATTGGCCTTCTTGATTATCTTTTGCTTCTTTTGAGCGATGTTGTTCTGCCATCGTATTATACCTCTATTCCTTCTTGACGAAACGCCTCAACCAAGGCTTTTACACGACCATGATAAGCAAAACCAGAACGATCACAGGCTACTTTGACAACGCCTTTAGCATGAGCCTTTTGAGCCAAGTCTTTTCCAACAAGGACTGCTTTTTCTGTTTTTGTTCCAGATTGATCTTTGAGTGCAAGAGTGCTTGCATGTGCAAGAACAACTCCTTTATCAAGAACCATCGCATAAATATGCTGAGAGCTTCTGTGGATAGTTAAACGCAAACGTCCAATTTCATTAACTTGACGTTTAATAATATGCCGAGTTTTTGCCGCTCTTCTCAAGCGGGCTTGTTTCTTCTGATGCATGGTCTTACCTCTTATTTCTTCTTCTTAGTCTCTTTGAGAATCAAGACAGAACCTTTTACTAAAATTCCTTTTCCTTTATAAGGATTGACCTTTCTTAAAGATCGAATTTCAGCAGAGACCTGTCCCAGAGCCTGCTTATCTATGGACTCTAAAGAAAATTGAGTTGGAGTTGCAATCTTCACTGAGACCGATGAAGGTAGGGTATATGTTGTTTCGTTGGAATACCCTAACTGAAACACAAGCACAACCTTACCGTCAGCGCCATTTTGGCTTGCTACTTTAAATCCAGTTCCTTTGATTTCGAGATCAACTTTAAAACCTTTTGTTAATCCCTCAATAGCACTTTTAGACAAAGAAATTGCTGTCCCTAAGCAACGAGCATGCTCTTTGGTTTCTGCTATTGCATTCCAGGTCATTGTTTCGTTTTCAACAGACACACTCAAAAGAGATGCGTCATATTTGAGAACTTGGTTTTTCCCATTTTTTTCAAAAACGACTCGTCCTTCAATTGCGTCAATTTTAGCATGAACGCCTTGAAGACCAATAGGATTGCGAGCTAATCGTGTTAGAAGGTGCGCCATTTTAGTAGACCTCACATAAAATTTCACCGCCAATGCCTAATGCTTTCGCATTGTCAGCAGTCATAATACCCTGAGATGTAGTGACGATAGCAATTCCCATACCGCCAAGCACACGAGGAAGATCGGCACAAGCAGAATAATACTGGCAAGATGGCTTTGAAATACGACGAATATATTCAATAACCGGCTTAGCGTGATGGTACTTCAAGCCCACAACAAGTGTTTGCTTGACACCGTCTTGAATGGTATCAAAATCAGAAATATAACCTTCTTCTTTCAAAACTTTCAAAATACCGACTTTAATTTTGGATGCAGACACTGCAACTGCTGGCTTATGTGCGCGTTGAGCATTGCGGATACGTGTTAGTAAATCTGCAATTGGATCTTGTAAACTCATTATATTCTTCCTCTTACCAGCTAGACATCATGAAACCAGGAAGGTATCCTTCCATCAACCAGTTTCTGAATAAATTTCTTGCTACGCCAACTTTTCTATATGTCCCTCTTGGACGTCCAGTAACGGCGCAACGATGACGAATACGAACAGGGCTAGAATCTTTAGGCATTTTTTCAATTTTTGCCATAATAGCAAGCTGCAGCTCTAAATCACCTGCTGCCGCAACGAGTTCTTTTTTCAGCTGCTCTCTACGATCGTGATATTTAGCCACTAAAGCTTCACGCTTAATATTACGACGAACCCAGCGATTTTTGCGGGTTTTAGTGGGATTTGTTGCATCAATAATCATAGTTGCTCTCCTGAATGGTTTTCTGTCTTAAGCGCACCGCGGAATGGGAAAGAGAAAGACTTCAAAAGCTCATAAGCATGTGCATCTTTACGCGCAGAAGTGACGATAGTAATATTCATTCCTGATACATTTGGATCTAACTCATCAAGATCAATTTCAGGGAAAACAAACTCTTTAAAAGAAAAATTAAAATTCCCTTTCTTATCAAAACCTTTTACGTCTACTCCACGAAAGTCGCGAACACGAGGCAAAACAATATTAATGATACGATCTAGAAACTCATACATTTTGTCTTTTCTCAATGTCACTTTCACACCCATTGGCCATCCATCGCGAATTTTAAATCCTGCGATCGACTTACGCGCCTTAGTGACAACTGGTTTTTGCCCTGCAATTCTTTCGAGCTGATCAAGCGCTACTTGAATAATTTTCTTATCTGTAGAAGCATTTCCAATCCCAATATTGAGACTAATTTTCTCAAGCTTTGGAACTTCCATAGGATTGTTTAACTGCAGATCAGCTTTTAATTTTTGCTGGATTTGTTCTTTATACAGTGTTTTTAAACGAGCCATAATTATTCCTTATCTTTTCGAGCAGAACGGTGAGCAATCACTTCGCCAGTCGATTTATAAAAGCGAATTTTTTCGCCAGCTTCAATGCGATAAGCAACTTTATCTGCTTTTCCTGTATGAGCATTATAAATCGCAACGTTGGATGAGTGTACAGAAGCTTCGATTTGAACTTTTCCACCAGGTTGACCAGTTCTTGGATCGCTCTTTTTATGCTTGATGACATAGTTGCATCCACTCACAATATAGCGAAGACCTTCACGGGTACGGATTTTTTTCTTTAAAACACCGACCTGCTTCTTTGCTCGTCCAGTGGTGATAATCACAGTATCCCCTAAAACAAATTTGTCTTTAATAGGTGTGACTAATGTTTTTTCAATACGCTGAGATAAATTCATAGTGATGATAACTCCTCGGTTTATAGAACTTCTTGCGCCAGAGAAATAATCTTCATGAAATTCTCACGAAGTTCTCTTGTAACAGGTCCGAAAATTCGGGTGCCAATAGGCTGGCGCTGATTGTTGAGAATCACTGCGGCATTACCATCAAAGCGAATCACCGTTCCATCAACACGACGAACTGGGTGCTTTGTACGCACAACAACAGCAAAACAAACATCACCTTTTTTCACCTTTCCTGTAGGAAGGGCTTCTTTAATAGCGACACGAATAATGTCTCCAACGCGAGCAACACGCCGCTTAGATCCACCTAAGACCTTGATACATTCAACAAGACGCGCTCCTGAGTTATCAGCAACTCCAAGACGTGATTGAGTTTGAATCATTTTTATCCCCTTATAGTTGTTATTAGCTAGGTTTTAGTTAACGAGGAAAAATGTGAGCAACTTCCCAAGATTTTGTCTTGGAATGAGGCTTACATGGACGAATAGAAACAACATCACCAACTTGAGCAGCATTGCTGTCATCATGGACGGTCATTACAGTACTTAGCTTAAGAACTTTGCGATATTTTGGATGGCTTTTTAACACAAGCACCTTCACTTTTATCGTTTGTTCTGAACTAATACTCTCAACTACACCGCGCAAAGATTTTGTTGTTTTTTTATTCTCTACACTTTCTGTCATGAGGGCACCCCTTAATTTAATTCTGCTTCACGCAATAAAGTCAAACAACGAGCGATTGCTTTTTTATTTTGACCCCAAGCTGCAGTATTCGTTTTTTCATTTCGTGTATGCTTGAGCAATGCAAAGCCTGCCTCTTTACGATAGAGGCTTTGTAGTAGCTCAAGAATTTGTTCCTTGTTTAAGGCACGGATAGCATTGATTTTCATAAGACATTTCATTCCAATATGATGCCGTAACAATTTCTCTATTTTAACTCAAAGAAAAATAAATTTCTATAAAAATTAAACATCTACAATTACAGAAGAAACCGAGAGTTTAGCTTTTGCTAATTCTAGAGCTTCTTTTGCTATTGCATGGTCCACACCACCGATTTCATAAAGAACTCGGCCTGGCTGAACAAGAGCAACCCAATATTCGACGTTCCCTTTACCACTTCCCTGACGCACTCCAAGTGCTTTTTGGGTAATAGGCTTATCAGGGAAAATACGAATCCAAATTTTTCCACCCCTTTTAATTTTACGGTTAATCGCTCTACGTGCAGATTCAATCTGACGGGAGCTAATTTGACCGTGGGATGTGGCTTTTAACGCAATAGTTCCGAAATTCAACTCATTACCACAATGAGCTAAACCTGTATTTCTTCCTTTATGCGTTTTACGATATTTTGTTCTTTTTGGTTGTAACATAACACAATACCTTACTTATTCTCGGCTGCTTGCTCTTTTTCAAGAACTTCGCCTTTAAAAATCCAGACTTTAATACCGATAATTCCATAAGTTGTTTTAGCTTCAGCAATATGGTAATCAATATCTGCTCGTAATGTGTGAAGTGGAACACGACCTTCTCTATACCACTCAGCACGAGCAATTTCTGCTCCACCAAGACGGCCTGAGATTGCCACTTTAATTCCTTCCGCCCCTAACTTCATCGCATTGGTTACAGCACGACGCATAGCGCGACGGTACATAACACGGTTTTGAATTTGTTCAGCGATAGATTCCCCAACAAGACGTGCATCTAATTCTGGCTTCTTGATTTCTTCGATATTCACATGAACAGGAACACCCATCAATCGAGAAATTTCATTTTTTAACTTCTCAATATCTTCGCCTTTTTTACCAATCACAATCCCAGGACGAGCTGTGCTAATACGAATTAATGCATTATTCGCAGGACGATTGATTTGAATTTTTGAAATCATTGCTGAAGGATATCGCTTATGAATAAATTGACGAACCATCATATCAGAAAAAACAAAATCTGAATAATCTTTAGATTTTTTAAACCAACAAGATTGGTGCTTATAAATTTTCCCAAGACCAAGACGAAATCCAACCGGGTGTACTTTTTGTCCCATAATACTCTTCCTTTCCTTAAATCAATTGATCACGTGATGCAACCACGACTTTAACGTGGCTACGACGCTTAATAATCGAAGCTGAACGTCCACGTGCCCGAGGATGCATACGCTTGAGGCGCATTCCGCGATCGATTTGAATAGATACCACTATCAAATATTGACGATCAATGTTTCCGTTATTTTCTGCGTTTGCAATTGCGGAAGAAAGAACTTTAGCCAAAATTTGTGCGCCTTTTTTAGGCATATGTGCTAGCTGATTCAATACCTCACTAACAGGTTTGTTTGTCAATTTTAAATCATTAACAACTTTTCGAATTTTTTGATCAGAGATCAAAGCATTCTTCAATAAAGACTGATACATCACTTCGTACTCCGATTTTATTTTGTCTTTCTGTCACCAGAGTGACCTCTAAAGGTTCTTGTTTTTGCAAACTCACCAAGCTTGTAGCCAACAAGATCCTCTGTCACTAAAAGAGCGACGAAATCTTTTCCGTTATGAATCATCATAGTCACCCCGACAAATTGAGGGACAATTGTAGAACGGCGAGACCAGGTTTTAATAACCACTCGTGTGTTTTTGCTTGCTTTTTCTTTTGCTTTTTCAACCTTAGCAACAAGCTTGGGATTTACGTAAGGTCCTTTTTTTAATGAACGAGCCATAATTTACTCTCTCTTAACCTTTTTTAGCTAAATGACGGGAACGCACAATCAGACGATTATTCTTATTACGACGTGTACGACGACCTTTTGGCAATCCTGTTGGCGAACATGACGGACGTCCTCCAGAAGTACGGCCTTCTCCTCCTCCTAATGGGTGATCCACAGGGTTCATAGCAACACCACGCACTGTAGGTCTAATACCCATATGGCGTTTACGGCCAGCTTTTCCTATCATACAAAGGTTATGATCGGTATTTCCGATTTCCCCAATAACAGCGCGACAATCTAGGCGCACCTTTCTCATCTCACCACTACGAAGACGGACAATAGCATACTGACCTTCTTTTCCTAAAAGCTGAACTGAAGCTCCTGCTGAACGAGCCATTTGAGCTCCGCGGCCTGGCTTGATTTCAAGTTGAGAAATCACTGTTCCGACCGGAATCGCACGAAGCGGCAAACAATTGCCTTCACGAATCGGTGCATTTGCTCCGGAGTGCAATTGATCGCCAACTTTCATTTTGGAAGTTGCAATCACATATGCTCTTTGTCCATCTTGATAGCAAATAAGCGCGATGTGTGCTGTTCTGTTTGGATCGTATTCAATACGTTCAACTTTTGCGGAAATATCATCCTTAATTCTTTTGAAATCAATAACACGGTACTGTCTTTTTGCACCGCCTCCGCGATGATTGACAGTGATATGTCCGTGGTTATTTCTTCCACCATGAGACATAAGAGGCTCAAGGAGCTTCTTATAAGGACGGCCTTTATAAAGATCGGAATAATCCTGTAAAACCATTCCACGGCGACCGCTTGTATAGGGTTTGCAATAAATTAATGCCATGATTTTCTTCCCTTAAGAGGCTAAAGTATCGAGACGAATGTCTTGACCAGCAGCAAGTGTAACATATGCTTTTTTGATAACACGATGAGTGGTATCACGCTGGCCAGGATGACGAACAGGTACCTGTGTATTTAAAGTGCGTACGTTTAATACGGTCACTCCGAATAACATTTGTACTGCTTCTTTAATTTCTGTTTTTGTTGCAACTTTCGAAACTTCAAAAACATATGTGTTTGGGTCGCGTTGTGATTTTTCAGTAATAATCACTTTTTTCAAAATCTTGCGAAGTTGATCGATTTTCATGCCAAAATCTCCTCTACTTGTGCAATAGCTTCTGGCTCAATCAGAACCATATCATACTTTAATAAAATTACAGGATTTAGCTCTTCTGCAAGAACCACTAAAGCATTAGGTAGGTTACGGGCAGCTAAAAAGACATTCTCATTAATATCGGATAAAACGATAAGTAATTTTTCTGTGATTTGGTGATCAGCCAGCCATTGTAATAATGTCTTTGTTTTGTGATCTGCGAGCTCAATCTTAGCTACTGCAAGACGATCATTTTGTCTCAAACCGGAAAGAATAGAGCACATCGCAACACGATACATCTTTTTGTTAATTTTTTGCGTATAGTTTGGGATCGATGAACCGAAAGTCATTCCTCCACCAACCCATAGCGGGCTACGGATTGTTCCAGCACGAGCGCGACCTGATCCTTTTTGAGGACGAGGCTTACGACCACCACCTGAAACCATCGAGCGATTTTTTTTCCATGGGGTTCTTGTTGGAGCCTCCAAGGAGCCATAACTTTGAGCACGTTGATTTGCAAGATAGGCAGTCACAACCTGATGGATGACAGCGCTATTGACTTCACGGCCAAAAACTTCATTTTTAGACGCTTCAAATGTGCCGCGCTCTTTTTTATTATTAATAATTAAGGTTAAATTCATAGTCAATACCTTTATAATACATCCGCAGATTTAATCGCTGGTCTGACAAAAACAAAGCTGCCTGGAGCTCCAGGAACAGAACCTTCAACAATGATATATTGCTCTTCGGCGTTTACTTCGATAACGTTCAAATTCAGCGCTGTCACTTGCTCAGATCCCATATGCCCAGCCATTTTTTTCCCTTTAAATACTTTTCCAGGAGATTGGTTTTGACCTGTAGATCCGTGCACACGGTGAGAAACAGAGTTACCGTGAGAGGCAAATTGTCCACCGAAATTATGTCGTTTCATAACACCAGCAAAACCTTTCCCCTTTGAAATTCCAGTCACATCTACGAGAGAAATATTTTGGAATACATCACAGCTAATTTCTTGCCCTAATTGATAAGCATCAACTTCCTGAACACGAAACTCCTTTAAAATAGCACCAAAAGCCTGAGTTGCATTTGATCCCATAAGGGCTTTTTTATAATGCGCTTTCAAAGCGGCGCTAACGCGCTGAGCTTTACGCTCACCACTGGTCAGCTGCACAGCATTATACCCTTCTTTTGCCACAGTTTTAATTTGTGTGACATAGTTTGGAGCCACCTTTAAAACTGTAACCATTTTAAATTCATTATTGATAGGAAGGGAGGTGCTTCCCGCTTTTATAGCAATGAGTCCTAATGAATGCTTTTTCATTTTTAATACCTACTACTGAATATAGACTTGCACGCCTGCAGCAAGATCGAGACGCTTTAGGGCATCAATTGTCTTATCAGAAGGGTGTACAATAATCACGCGAGAATGAGTTCTTTGCTCATACTGTTCACGCGCATCTTTGTTAACGTGGGGGGAAATCAGAACGGTAAAACGCTCGATTCGTGTAGGCATAGGAACAGGGCCGCGTACACGCGCCCCTGTCTTCCGTGCTGTATCTACAATTTCTTTTGCAGAACGATCAATAAGTGTATGATCGTAAGATTTTAATGTTATAACAATTTTCTCTTCTTTCATTTTTTCTCTACCTCAGAGGATTAACTGTTTTGTTTCACTAGCTGCTCAGCTACAAAGGATGGAGCTTCGCTGTATTTTTTAAATTCCATCGAGTAAGTAGCTCGTCCCTGAGACATGGAACGGACATCTGTCGCGTATCCAAACATTTCAGAAAGAGGGACTTCACAACGAATGTGTTTACCGGAAAGGCTATCTTCCATTCCTTGAATCACACCACGACGACGGTTGATGTCACCAATTACATCACCCATATAATCTTCAGGGGTAATAACTTCAACATCCATAATAGGCTCTAAAATCACTGGGCGACATTTTTTTGCGCCTTCTCTGAAAGCAAGTCCACCAGCAAGTTTAAACGCCATTTCTGAAGAATCGACATCATGATAACTTCCATCAAAGAGGGTTACCTTTACATCTACAACTGGATATCCGGCAATAACACCGTTTGCCATTTGCTCTTCAATTCCTTTATTCACTGCTGGAATATATTCTTTTGGAATGACACCACCAACAATTGCATTAACAAATTCATACCCAGCACCTGGTTCGCGAGGTTCAATCTTGATCCAAACGTGTCCGTATTGTCCACGGCCTCCAGATTGGCGAATGAATTTTCCTTCATACTCAGCAGCTTGACGAACAGTTTCACGATAAGCGACTTGCGGATTCCCAACGTTTGCTTCGACTTTAAACTCTCTTTTCAAACGATCTACAATAATTTCAAGATGCAGCTCTCCCATTCCTGAAATTAGAGTTTGGCCTGTCTCTTCATCTGTACGAACACGGAAAGATGGGTCTTCTTTTGCTAAACGCCCTAGACCAATTCCCATTTTTTCCTGATCGGCTTTCGATTTTGGCTCAATTGCAATAGAAATCACAGGTTCTGGAAAATCCATTTTTTCCAAAACAATCGGTTGATTTTGATCGCAAAGAGTATCACCTGTAATTGTATGCTTCAATCCAACAACAGCACCAATTTCTCCTGCTTGAATCGATTTGATTTCTTCACGAGAACTTGCATGCATTTGTAAAATACGTCCAAAACGCTCAGTTTTATCCTTAACGGAGTTTAAAACAGCAGAACCCGCATCTAAAGATCCTGAATAGACTCTAAAGAATGTGAGAGAGCCGACGAAAGGATCGTTGATAATTTTAAACGCCAATGCTGAGAACGGTGCTTTTGGATCGGGATTACGCTGAATGATTTCATCTGAATCTAAAGCAGGCGTACCTTTAACAGGACCAATATCTAAAGGAGATGGCAGATAGTATACAACTGCATCTAGGACAGCTTGAACACCCTTGTTTTTAAAAGCCGAACCACAGCAGACAGGAATAATCTCCGCTCTAATAGTGCGCTGACGAATTGCAAGACGAATTTGCTCAGCAGAGAGATCGCCATTTTCAAGATACAAATTCATGAGTTCTTCACTAGACTCAGCAGCAGCTTCAACGAGTTTTTCTCTGTATTCCTGAGCTAACGAAACAAGTTCTTCTGGAACATCTTTAGAATCGTAAGACATTCCCTGTGTTTCATCATGCCAATAAATACTTTTCATCGTAATCAAATCAATGACGCCTTTAAACTGATCTTCAGCTCCAATTGGAATCTGCAAGGCAACAGGATTGGCTTTCAAGCGATCACGAATCTGTTTCAGCACTCTAAAAAAGTCAGCGCCAGAACGATCCATTTTATTCACGAAAGCCATCCGTGGAACACGATATTTATTAGCCTGTCTCCATACAGTTTCAGACTGAGGCTCGACCCCACCTACAGCACAAAAAACAGCTACTGCGCCATCAAGAACACGCAAAGAGCGCTCAACTTCAATAGTAAAGTCTACGTGACCTGGGGTATCGATAATATTGAAACGATGTGTTTCAAATTGCTTATCCATTCCGTTCCAATAGCATGTTGTTGCTGCAGACGTAATAGTAATACCACGTTCCTGCTCCTGCTCCATGTAATCCATGACAGCAGCACCATCATGCACCTCTCCAATTTTGTGAGATACACCGGTATAGAACAAAATTCGCTCAGTCGTTGTGGTTTTACCAGCATCGATATGCGCCATGATCCCAATATTTCTGTATTTTTGTAAATCTTGAATAGTCACGCTCTCTCTCCTTGTGATATTACCAGCGATAATGTGCAAAAGCGCGGTTAGCTTCAGCCATTTTCTCTGTATCTTGCTTCTTCTTAATAGCTCCACCGCGTCCGCGTCCACCGCCTTCACGATCTTCTGCGTCTAAAAATTCTGCAAGAAGTTTTTCTATCATGCTTTTACCGGAGCGTTTACGCGCCGCTTCTAAAAGCCAGCGAATTGCTAAAGATTTTGCACGATCTTCTTTGACTTCAACTGGAACCTGATATGTTGCACCACCAACGCGTCGAGATTTGACTTCAATTTGCGGCATAACATTACCAAGAGCCTTTTTGAAAACTTCTAAAGATTGCTCATCATTAACATGTAATTTGACTTTAATTGCTTCAAGAGTTGCATAAAAAATGTTTTCAGAAACACTTTTTTTACCATCTCTCATCATAAGATTGATAAACAAGCTCACATCTTTATCGTGAAAACGACTGTCTGGAGTGGTTTCACGTTTTTGAGCTTCGCGTCTTCTCGCCATAATGTATATTCTCCGTTTTTATTCAGACTTAAGCTGCTTTAGCTTTGTCTTTTGCTTTAGGACGCTTCGCACCGTATTTGGAGCGACCTTGGCGACGCTTATCAACACCAGATGCGTCTAGTGCTCCACGCACAACGTGATAACGCACACCTGGTAAGTCTTTAACACGTCCTCCGCGAATAAGAACAACAGAGTGTTCTTGTAAGTTGTGGCCCTCTCCTCCGATATACGCTGTAACTTCAACTCCATTTGTCAAACGAACACGGCATACTTTACGAAGAGCAGAGTTCGGCTTTTTAGGAGCTGTTGTATAAACTCGAGTACATACGCCTCTTTTAAAAGGGCAGGAATGTAGAGCGGGGCTTTTTGATTTATAAATCCGCTTTTTGCGACAAGCACGTAACAGCTGATTGATGGTTGTCATATGTTTTCCTCAATAAAATGAACAAAAAGAGAGCGCGAAATGCCTCTCATTCCGTTTCAATCATTCCGAAAGATTGCGACCGGCGGCAATCTATTGTCTCTATTCCCTCTTGGTAAAAACCATTCGGGCAGATTAAGTCTATTGATTCTAACAAAAATCACAGAGAAGATCTATAGCCAATAAAGAAAAACCCTTGAAGAATGAGGATATTCTTCAAGGGTTTGAGAAATAGACTGATTGTGGTTTAAAGAGATTCTTTAAAAAATTCCATCATCAGTTTTTGAAGCGGCATGTGTCGTATTCAAAGCCGTTGTCAAGGCATCGAGTGCTTCATCTGCTGACAAAGAATACGGTTCTTGTCCTTCTTTTTGTTTTTTTGCACGCGCATGATAAGTCAAACCAGTTCCAGCTGGAATCAGACGGCCTACAATCACATTCTCTTTCAGTCCACGGAGTTCATCTCGTTTTCCAGCGATCGCTGCTTCTGTCAGAACACGTGTAGTATCTTGGAAAGAGGCTGCGGAAATAAAGGATTCCGTTGCAAGAGACGCTTTTGTAATACCCATTAACTGGTGAACACCTTGTGCTTCTATGCGATGCTGTGTATTTAAACGAGCGTTTTCTTCTTGGAAATCTCTATAATCAACAATATCTCCAATACTAAACTTACTTTCACCTGGCTCATTGATCTCAACTTTACGCAACATCTGCTTGATAATCACTTCGATGTGTTTATCAGAAATCAATACACCTTGTAAGCGATAAACACTTTGGATTTCCGAAGTAATATAACGTGTTAGCTCATCAATGCCTTTCAATCGTAAAATATCATGAGGATTTGTTGGCCCATCTGAAATCACATCACCTTTATGAACAAGTTCACCTTCAAAAAAGTTTAGGCCTCTCCACTTAGGAATCAGTTCTTCATGTTCCTGCTGTCCATCAACTGCAGTGATGATGACGCGTCTCTTACCTTTAGTTTCTTTACCGAATGAAATATACCCAGTGATTTCGGCTAAAATTGCAGGATCTTTTGGCCTACGAGCCTCGAAAAGATCGGCCACACGTGGAAGTCCCCCGGTGATATCCTTGTTCTTTGTCGATTCTTGTGGCACACGAGCAATAATATCTCCAATCTGAACAAATTGACCATCATCATAATTGACAATTGCACCTTTCGGTAAAAAATACTGAGAAGGAATTTTTGAACCGGGAACAAAAATTTCTTGACCTGCTTCGGTCACTAAACGGATTAATGGGCGAAGATCTTGACTATTCGCTTTTCCACCTAGTTCAGAAACAACAATACTCGTTAATCCGGTGATTTCGTCAGTTTGTTTGGTCATTGTCAAGCCATCGATTAAATCATGAAACTTCAAATATCCCGAAACTTCAGCAACCATAGGATAGGCATGTGGATCCCATTGAGCAATCAATTGTCCTGCAATAATGGATTGCTGTTCCTGCACGGCAACAAGAGCTCCATAAGGAATACGGTGTCTTTCACGCTCAATTCCACTATCATCTTGCACAATAATTTCACCAGAACGTCCTGTAACAATAATTTTTGAATCACGATTGAGGACATATTTCAAGTTTGCAAAACGAACAGTTCCATTTCGTTTTGTACGAATTTCATTATCACTGACCCCAAGAGAAACAGCTCCTCCAACGTGGAACGTACGCATTGTTAGCTGCGTTCCTGGTTCTCCAATAGATTGTGCAGCAATAATTCCAACGGCTTCTCCCTGATTCACAAGCTCGCCCCGAGCTAAATCACGTCCGTAGCATAAAGAGCAAACACCGTAATCAGCCTGACATGTAATTGGAGATCGTACAACAATTGCATCTAACCCGAGTTTATCAATAATGGCATGATCTTGTTCATCGATAATTTTTCCAGCAGATAAAATTTCTTCGCCGCTTTCTGCATCGATAATGGGCTGAGCGAGAACGCGACCAAAGACACGCTCATACAAAGTTTGAACAATTTCGCCTGATTCTATCCGAGGAAGAATTTCAACTCCCATGGTCGTACCGCAATCAACAGAAGAAATTACAACATCTTGTGCAACATCAACTAATCGACGTGTGAGATAACCAGAGTTCGCTGTTCTCAGTGCTGTATCTGCTGCTCCTTTACGAGCTCCGTGTGTGGAAATAAAGTACTCAAGAACGTTTAATCCATCTTTAAAGTTCGCTTTAATAGGTGTTTCAATTGTAGAACCGTCTGGTCTACCCATCAGCCCCCTCATTCCAGCGAGCTGACGAATTTGTCCTTGAGATCCACGCGCTCCAGAATGTGCCATCATATAGATCGAATTGAAAGAATCTTGCGTTTTTAGCTCTCCGCTCTGTACATCTTGATAAGTTTCAGTAGAAATTTCTCTCATCAGCTCTTTTGTTACTTCACGAGTTGCCTTTTCCCAAATATCCACTACCTTGTTATAACGCTCTCCAGCAGTTAGGAGACCAGAGGAGTATTGAGATTCAATTTCTTGTACATCTTGATCAGCCTGTAATAAAATCTCAGGCTTTTTCTGCGGAACTAAGATATCGTTTAATCCAATAGAAATCCCAGAAAGAGTCGCATATCGGAAACCCATATACATGATTTTATCAGCGAGTAAGACAGTCTCTTTAAGTCCACAAGTTCTATAACATTCTTTAATTAAAGCGGAAATTTCTTTTTTAGAAAGAATTTTATTAACAGAATCAAAAGCCATGCCTTCTGGTAAAATCAACGAAACAACAACGCGTCCTGCACATGTATCAACAATTTTTCCAGCCTGAAGTCCACGAGATAATCGCACTTTAATAGGCGTATGGTAATGAATTGTTTTTGCCTCTAAAGCTCGCTCCACTTCATACTCGTCGGCAAACCAACTGCCTGCACCGATTGCTGTTGGATTTAAACGGCTTAAATAATATAGGCCTAAAACGATATCATGAGATGGCACAATAATCGGTTCACCATTAGCAGGGGAAAGAATATTATTTGTAGACATCATCAAAATCCGCGCTTCTAACTGTGCTTCAACAGTCAAAGGCACATGCACAGCCATCTGATCTCCATCGAAGTCTGCATTATATGCAGCACAAACGAGCGGATGGAGCTGAATGGCCTTCCCTTCAATAAGAATGGGCTCAAAAGCCTGAATCCCTAATCTATGTAATGTTGGAGCACGGTTCAGTAGGACTGGATGCTCGCGAATAACATCTTCTAAAATATCCCAAACTTCAGGAACCTCTCTATCGACAAGTTTTTTAGCGGCTTTTATTGTTGCAGCTAAACCCCTAGCTTCAAGTTTTGAAAAGACAAATGGCTTAAAGAGCTCTAAAGCCATTTTTTTAGGTAATCCGCATTGATAAAGTTTTAAGGTCGGTCCCACAACAATAACAGAACGACCGGAGTAATCGACACGTTTTCCTAAAAGGTTTTGACGAAAACGACCTTGCTTTCCTTTAATCATATCAGCTAATGATTTCAAAGGACGCTTATTGGTCCCTGTAATTGCGCGTCCTCTACGACCGTTATCTAAAAGAGCATCTACAGCTTCTTGTAGCATACGCTTTTCATTTCTCACGATAATATCTGGCGCATTAAGCTCGAGCAGGCGTTTTAAGCGGTTATTCCTATTAATGACTCGTCTATACAAATCATTCAAATCTGAAGTTGCAAAGCGTCCACCATCAAGCGGAACAAGAGGGCGCAGATCTGGTGGCAATACAGGCAATACCGTCATAATCATCCATTCAGGACGATTTGCGGACTCATGAAATTGCTCTAGTAATTTCAAACGCTTAATAATTTTTTTCTGACGAGTTTCAGATGTAACGGTTTTTAATTCTTCTCGAATTGCTGCAATATCATCCACAATTTTAATAGCAGCTAGAAGCTCAGAAATCGCTTCTGCTCCCATTTTTGCTTTAAAATCGTCGCCATAAAGCTCAACAGCTTCATGATACTCTTCTTCTGTTAAGATTTGACCAGATGCCATTGCCGTTAAACCAGGATCGGTGACAACGTACGCTTCAAAATATAAAACACGTTCTATATCTCTCAGGGCCATATCAAGGATAATCCCAATACGTGAAGGAAGTGACTTTAAAAACCAAATATGCGCTACTGGTGTCGCAAGCTCAATATGACCCATACGCTCACGACGCACCTTAGCCAAAGTGACTTCTACACCACATTTTTCACAAATAACACCGCGATGTTTCAAGCGTTTATATTTGCCACATAAGCATTCATAATCTTTAATAGGTCCAAAAATACGAGCGCAAAAAAGCCCATCACGCTCAGGTTTGAGCGTGCGATAATTGACCGTTTCTGATTTCGTCACTCTACCGAAAGACCACGAACGAATCATATCTGGGGAGGCTAGGCCCAAGCGTACTTTATTAAATACGTTTGGTCTGCCTTGTTGATACATAATAGATAATAAACTTTTCACAAAAGAGATCTCCCTTTTTAATGTCGATAAATGTTAACGATCAAGCTCAATATTGATTCCTAAAGAACGAATTTCTTTAAGAAGAACATTAAACGACTCAGGAATACCTGGATCCATGTAGTGTTGCCCATCGACAATATTTTTATACATTTTTGTTCTTCCTGCGACATCATCAGATTTCACCGTCAGCATTTCTTGCAATGTATAGGAAGCACCATACGCCTCTAATGCCCAGACTTCCATTTCTCCGAGTCTCTGACCTCCAAACTGAGCTTTTCCGCCTAAAGGCTGCTGTGTGACAAGAGAATAGGAGCCTGTAGAACGTGCATGCATTTTATCATCAACAAGGTGATTGAGCTTGAGAATATACATATACCCCACAGTGACCTCTCTCTCAAAAGGCTGCCCGGTGCGCCCATCAATTAAAACAGATTGCCCGGACTCTGGCATATCAGCCATTTTCAGGAATGCTTTAATTGTATCTTCTGAAAGCCCATCAAAAACCGGGCTAGCAATCGGCACACCATGAGATAATTGTGCAATCAACTCATGCCACTGACTCTCTGTATAAGTGGCAATAACTTTTTCCTGATGACGATTCGCAAGACGATAGATAGACAAAATAAATTCTTTAAGATGATCAGAAAGCCCTTCCTGTTTATATAGGCGCTCAATTTTTTCACCCAAGCCCTTAGCAGCCCAACCCAAATGCACTTCAAGAACTTGTCCGATGTTCATACGAGAAGGGACACCTAAAGGATTCAGAATCATATCTACTGGACGACCGTCTGGAAGATACGGCATATCTTCTACTGGCACAATTGTGGAGACAACCCCTTTATTCCCATGTCGTCCAGCCATTTTATCACCTGGCTGAATCTTTCTTTTTACAGCTAAATAGACTTTTACGATTTTTAAAACACCAGGAGCTAAGTCATCGCCAGAATTCATTTTCTTTTTCAAAGTAAGAATTTGATCGTGCAAATCATCTTCGAGCTGCTCGATTTTCTTCGCTGTCATTTCAATCAAAGTTTGAGCATGATCTTCTTGAACTACAACTTCTAAAATTTCTTTATCGCTTAATTTAGCAAGATTTTCGACACTCAACATATCAGATTTTTTCAAGCCAACACATTTGAAAACAGTCATCCCAGACAATTGTTCACGTAAACGTTCGATCAAATTATCTTTAACAATACGATGAGTCGCTTTCAAATCATGCTGTAACTGCTCAAGATCATACTGATCAATACTCTGTGCGCGGCTGTCTTTTTTTAAGCCATCGCGTGTGAAAATACGCACATCAATCACAGTTCCATTCATTCCAGTAGGCACACGCAGAGATGAATCTTTCACATCAGAAGCTTTTTCTCCAAAAATTGCGCGCAGTAGCTTTTCTTCTGGAGTCAGCTGTGTTTCTCCTTTAGGCGTCACCTTACCAACGAGAATGTCTCCGGCTTGTACTTCAGCACCGATATAAATCACTCCAGATTCATCCAACTTCGCAAGAGCAGAGTCAGGCACACCAGGAATATCTGCAGTAATTTCTTCTGCACCTAATTTTGTATCACGAGAGATACAGGTGAGTTCATCAATATGAATTGTTGTGAAATGAGTATCCACAATTTTTTCAGAAAGAACGATAGAGTCTTCAAAATTGCAGCCATTCCAAGGTAAAAATGCGACCAGCATATTTTGTCCCAAAGCCAACTCACCCAAATCGGTAGCTGGACCATCCGCTAGCACATCACCTTTTTGCACACGAGCACCTACATGGACAATAGGCACTTGATTGATACAGGTATTTTGATTAGAGCGGCTAAATTTTCTGAGATTATAAATATCGACACCTAAATCATCAAAAGTCATGTCAGCTGGATCAACTTTAATAACAATACGCAATCCATCAACTTCTTTTACAACTCCTGATCGTTTAGCAACAATCGTTGCACCAGAATCGATGGCAACTGCTCGCTCCATTCCTGTTCCCACTAAAGGTGCTTGCGCATTCACAACAGGCACAGCTTGTCGTTGCATATTCGATCCCATGAGCGCTCGGTTTGCATCATCATGCTCGAGGAAAGGAATGAGAGAGGCAGCAACAGAAACGATTTGTTTCGAAGATACATCAATCAATTGAACTTTTTCTCTTGGCAAAAGAACAGATTCATTTTTATATCGACAAGGAACGATATCATCAAGAATTTCACCTTCTTCACTGAGACGAGTATTCGCTTGTGCGATAACAAAATCGCCCTCTTCAATTGCTGATAAATAATAAATTTCATTACCAAGATAATTGTTGGTCACTTGTCGATACGGGGCTTCTAGGAAGCCAAATTCATTGGTGCGCGCATACACAGCTAAAGAGTTTATAAGACCAATGTTTGGACCTTCTGGTGTTTCAATAGGACAAACGCGTCCATAATGAGTTGAATGCACGTCCCTCACTTCAAAAGAAGCACGATCGCGATTGAGTCCACCAGGACCAAGTGCAGAGACACGGCGCTTATGCGTAATCTCTGAAAGAGGGTTGTTCTGATCCATAAACTGTGACAGTTGGGAAGAACCAAAAAACTCTTTGATAGCAGCAGAGATCGGTTTTGCATTGACTAAATCTTGAGGTGTGAGATCTTCACTTTCAGCTAAAGAAAGTCTTTCTTTAACCGCACGTTCAACACGAACAAGCCCTACGCGGAATTGATTTTCTGTCATCTCACCTACAGAACGAACACGGCGAATACCTAAATGATCGATATCATCAATTTGGCCTTTCCCGTTACGAATTTGCAACAACTCTTTTATCACGTCCATAATATCATGGACTGATAGAATACCAGGACCGTTATCAGAGGTTCTGCGCAGACGTCGATTAAATTTCATACGTCCGACAATGGATAAATCATAACGCTCAATTTCGAAAAAGAGTGCGTGGAACAGGCTTTCAGCAGCTTCTTTAGTCGGAGGCTCACCTGGACGCATCATGCGATAAATTTCAACTAAAGCTTCAAGTGCGGTTTGAGTGTTGTCAAGACGTAAGGTTTGGGAAACATAATCTCCTCTATCAACATCATTTGTAAACAAAATTGGGAAAGATGTAATCCCTGCTTTGATCAACGTTTTCACTTTTTCTGCATTCAGTTCATCGTTAGCTTGTAACAAAATTTCAAAAGTCAGAGGGTGAATAATATTTTTCGCAAGCACTTTTGTATTCAAATAATCTACCGGCACCTCAAAACGCTGCACATTCTGATCAATCAGTTTTTTCACATGTCTCACATTAATACGGCGCCCAACCGGTACAAGAAGCTCATGATTATTATCGAAAATTGGAAATTCTGCAGTTTCGCCTTTCAAATTATTTGGATCGATCCGCAAGTATATTTTATCCCCTTCAAATTCAATCGTATTGAAATCAAAAAACTTCTCAAGAATTTGTTCTACATTGAAATTCAAAGCTTTCATTAGGATTGTAACTGGGAGCTTTCTGCGACGATCAATACGAACAAAAAGACAATCTTTACTATCAAATTCAAAATCTAACCAAGAACCACGATAAGGAATAATACGTGCAGAATATAAGACTTTTCCCGAGGAATGATTTTTTCCACGATCATGATCGAAAAAGACTCCTGGAGAACGATGAAGCTGAGATACAACAACTCGTTCGGTCCCATTAATAACAAAGGTCCCATGCTCTGTCATCAACGGAATTTCACCCATATATACATCTTGCTCTTTGATGCTTTTAATAACGCGCGCATCTTTGGAGTCTTTATCGAACAGGACCAATCGAACCTTAACACGCAAAGCAGCCGAATAAGTCAGCCCCTTAGATTGACATTCACGAAGAGAAAACGCAGGCTCGCCAAGTCGATAGCCCATATAATGCAATTCCGAATAGCCTGAAAAACTCACTATAGGAAAAACAGATTGAAAAGCTTCTTCAAGCCCTTTACGCTCTCTATTTTCAGGTGCAGCATCTAATTGCAAAAAATATTCATTATAAGAGCGCAAGGGAATATCTAATAAAGCAGGAACAGGTAAAAAATCTTGAGACTGCCCACCTTCAACTCGGGGTCTTTGTAAGATTGTTCCTGTATAAGCTGAAGGCCGACTATTGACTTGATCGTAATAAATAACAGACATAAAAAAAATCCTCTAGATCAAAAGCAAAGAAAAGCCGTATTCGAATGACTTCGCATACGGCTTCGATAAGATAGGGCAATGAGTCTTAGAGAACTTCGACTTTAGCACCAGCATCTTCGAGTTTTTTCTTGATGGTTTCTGCATCTGCTTTAGAAACAGCTTCTTTGACCATCGCAGGAGCGCCTTCTACAAGATCTTTTGCTTCTTTTAGACCAAGTCCAGTGATTTCACGAATCGCTTTAATCACGTTGACTTTGTTTTCACCGAAAGATGCAAGTTTCACGTTAAACTCTGTTTTTTCTTCAACAACAGGAGCAGCAGCAACAGCAGCAACAGCAACAGGAGCAGCAGCAGTAACGCCGAAAGTCTCTTCCATCATTTTGACAAGAGCAACAACTTCCATCACGCTCATTGCGCCGACAGTTTCGACGATTTGTTCTTTAGTAATACTCATAATTTTTTCCTCAAATAGATACGATTTTTTTAGGCATTTAAGCGCTTTCGTTGAGCTTGGTTTCAAGCGCAGCGAGAGTGCGAACAAGCTTGCCAACAGGAGCTTTTAGACAGGACATTAGAATTGAGATTGCTTCATCCTTAGTTGGTAAGGAAGCGACGCTATCTAAATCTTCTGCACCATAAATTGTATCGCTCACAGCAAGAACACGGACTTTTAGTTTGTCATTCTCTTTAGAGAAGTCTCTCGCTAAACGTGCCGCAACACCAGGAGCATCTTTGCCAATAAAATAGACAAGTTGCCCTGTGAGGCGATCATTTGCCCCACAAAAAAGTGTTCCCTCAAAAGCTTTACGTGCAAGAGAATTTTTCACGACTTTAAGAAAAACACCTGCTGCTCTTGCTTTATGTCGTAGCTGAGTCATCTGACGAACTGTAAGTCCGGCATACTCTGCTGCTACGAGAGATAGTCCCTCTTGTGCCTGCTGGTGAACATGTTCAACAATTTGCTTTTTACGCTGAATTGTTAGGGCCATAATGTTCTCCTTTTATGTTTATATGCCCCGTATCTCAGAATTTTTAAGACACGGGCCTTTTTCCTGCTTAGGGTTGCTCGTTAAGAACAAATTAAGAGCGTATTGCAACGCATCCCCCAAGGTCTAAGGTAAGGTCTCCCTCATCCTTAATTTGCAAATGCACCTAAATCAACAATCACGCCTGGGCCCATTGTTGATGAAATGACGACTCGGCGAATAAAAACACCCTTAGAAGTAGATGGTTTCAAACGACGAATATCCTGTGTCAGTGCAATAATATTTTCTTTAAGCGCCTGATTACTAAAAGATTTTTTTCCAATAATGCTTTGCAAATAGCCAGCTTTATCATTTCTAAAAGAAACCTGACCAGCTTTGGCATTTTTCACAGCTTTGACAACATCAGCAGTGACTGTTCCTGTCTTAGGGTTTGGCATAAGTCCCTTCGGTCCTAAAACACGAGCAAGCTTACCTACATGACCCATCGCATCTGGTGATGCAATCAACACATCAAAGTCAAAAACACCGTTTTGAGCATCGTGAAGAATTTTATCTGCCAAATCAGCGAACCCAACAAGATCTGCGCCGGCATCAGTAGCTTTTTGGATATTATCACCTTGAGTCATCACCGCTACGCGTACTGTTTTTCCTGTTCCGTTTGGAAGCACACATGCTCCACGAACAGTTTGAGCAGAGTTACGAGCATCAATACCCAGGGTATAGACAACGTTAAAAGTGGGATCGAATTTTTCTGTTGAAAATTCACGAACACGCTCTAATGCCTGGTCTAAAGAATAAACCTCAAAACGGTTATGCTGTGCATGTTTTTTTTGTCTTTTCGTTTCAAAAGCCATTTTATTCTACTCCTTCCACTTTTACACCCATACTACGTGCCGATCCTGCAATTGTACGAACCGCAGCTTCTAAAGAAGAAGCACTGAGATCTGGCTCTTTCATTTTTGCAATTTCAACAAGCTGCTGATATGTCAATGTGCCGACAAAATCCGCATGAGGACGTGCAGATCCAGATTTCAAATTCAAAGCTTTTTTGATGAAATATGTTGCTGGTGGTGTTTTATATTGCAAAGTAAAACTTCTGTCATTATAAATTGTAACAATGACTGGAATAGGCGTCCCTTTTTCAAATTTCGCAGTATCTGCATTAAAAGTCTTACAAAATTCCATCAAGTTCACACCTGTGGGACCTAATGCTGTACCGACAGGAGGAGCTGGAGTCGCAGAGCTTGCTGGCAACTGGATTTTTTTTACATGTGTAATTTTCTTAGCCATAAGGCACAATCCTTTTTTTGAGTGAATAACGCCTCAGAAATCAATCCAAGGCTTCCCAAGAGTCAATTAGATACTTTTCTCAACTTGAGAAAAATCTAATTCTACAGGAGTTGATCGACCAAAAATAACTACGGCTACCTGTAATCGGTTTTTATCATAGTCAATATGATCGACAGCTCCGGTAAAGTCAGAGAACGGGCCGTCCTTAATACGAACAACCTCTCCAATTTCATATAAAATTTTTGGTCTCGGACGATCCGAAACCTCTTGAACACGAGAAAGAATTTTTTGAGCCTCTTGTTCGCTGAGCGCTGTAGGCTCGCCGGATTTTCCACCTACAAATCCGATAATTTTTGGCAATTTTTTGACAATATGCCAAATATTATCTGTCATGCGCACTTGAGCCAAAATATAACCAGGATAAAACCGACGCTCGGTTTTTTTCCTTTGACCTTTTTTTATCTCAATGACATCTTCAGTAGGGACTAAGATTTGCCCAAAATCCGAATGAATTTGATGAAAATCTATTGCTTTTTTTAAAATCTCCACAGCTTTCTTTTCAGAACCGGCTATCGATTGAATAACATACCATTTTAAAGGAGATTGAGCATCCATAATCTATAACATCCTTAAATTACGAGAACGATGAAAGTGTTTTTATAATAAGAGATAAAATGCGAGTAATCACGCCATCCATCAGCCACCAAAAAAGAGCGCTGCATGTTACAAATACAGAGACAATGCCCACAAAGCGCAGCGTTTCATGATGTGAAGGCCAAGTGATTCTTTTCACTTCTCGTCTCAATTCAACAGCAGTCTCACCAAAAAATTCGACATAATCCGTTCCAATTTCAGCCATCAGGAGAACCGTCCATATCATAGCTACTGCATATAAATTAAAATTGCTCGATATATTGCATGCTATATCACCGATCGCATATCCACCTATGGTAAAAAGCGAAGAAGAGGCGGGACTGTGCGATACGCTCATGCTCACCATGCCGATGAATGCAACAAGCGGAAATATAGACTTTCCTAGAGTAAAAGCCCAAGAGCAGGCGTAATGAGAATATCTACGCACAAGCACTTTACAACGTGCATACCCAATGAACCCAATCGCTATTTGATTCACAATCATGATTTGCGCTTGTGTATACATGCCAGAAAATGTCATCACAGGCTGAGCTATCAAGAACAGCAAAATAACTAAAAAATAAAAATAAAAACGCTCCGAAAAACGATTTGTGTGTGTCATAAATGTGCTCATATCGGCCCCTAAAAATTTCAATAAAATGCTTTGAAAATCAATAAAGCAAAAAGAGATACCATAATATATCCCAGAACAAATGTAGAGTAAAGAAAATTAATCGCTATAAGTGTTTAAAAACTAATAAGAAATCATCTTATCTATGATATACGCTACCAAGTCTATAATTTTGAAAAAATTTTGCACTCTCTGAAAATGATAGTGTTTATAAAATCCACTCAAGATAAAAAAGAGAGAGAATCAGCGCAGCTCAATCACTAGCTGTACTTCTGCGCATCAGGAAATGTCTGCGTTTTGCTTTTGTGGGGCGAACTTGTGTCGTGTTTTTATGATGCTGAGACAGACCAAAAACCCCGTTTTGAACATTGCTCATGCGGGCTATAAAGTCAAATGACAGGGCATAAACTGCATGAACTTTGCGTTTTTTTATCATCGCGATTCAAACAAGAAGCTGAATCTTGCAACTCGCCAATAAATTTCTTGCGCTTGATTCGCAAAATGCCAAAACACAAGAGATATGACAGAACCTTAGGTTTGCAGCCTATATTTTGCTTTCTGTCAGCAAGGCCGCCTCTAATACACTGATAAATAAAGGGATAAAATCAACATCATTGCGTCAGTTTTTAAAAACGAATCATAATTTGGCTCTTTATATGTATTGAAATAAAATAATGCTCTTGGTCTTAGGCTCATTCTTAATAAAAATACAGCTATTGAACAGTTTGCTTATTCAGTGTTACAAAAAAGACCAAGATATTTGCGGTAAATTTTCAACATTGATCCGTGAAAACACAAAAACATCATTTGTATTCTTGGTTGTCAAATTCATTGTAAATTGTTGCAACACTTGTTCAAACTGGAAACCTAAACTTTGCGCAATTTGGATTGAACGGTCATTGCCTTTCTCGCAATACACGTCAAGTTTTAGAAAATCTTGCTGCTGAAACAGATAAAATGTGATAGCAATCACTGCCTCTCGCATAAAGCCCTGACCTTGATAAAGCTGTGACATCCAATACCCCAACTGCCCATAACCCTGTTCAATATTTCTATGATGCACAGAAATCTCTCCAATCAGCTGATGAGTCTCTTTTAAAAAAATCCCATAAGCTTGACTACCTTGTGGTAATACACGTTGTACATTATGGCTCTCAATGCGATAAAAAGCATTGGCCAGTAGAAATGGATCGACCGCCCAATCCATCCACAAAGAAAGCGTAGAAAGGCTATGAGAAATCGCAGTTTTTAAATGCTCAGCATCTTCGCTGTGAAGTGGCCGCAGATACAATCTTGGTGTATGAATAATTTTAGGAAACATAAAGAAAAATGAGGTTATCTTTATTTATTTTAGCAAAAAATGCCCAAAGCACTCAAACTTTGGGCATTTTTAGAAAGTCTGGATCTTTATCTTTTTAAAAAGATATCAGATCAGTCTCAGAGCGGGCTAGGAAACCTGTGATTTTTCAGCACTCGCTTTTTCATAGGCTTTACCAAGAGCGGTAACAGCACTCAACCAACAAAGAATGATCGTTGTGCATAATACTGCGATAATTGGCATTGCTTCAGAATAAGTATACGCAGGGAATATCATAAAAATTGTTGACAATAATACGCCACCGCCAGACTTGCCTAGACGGCCCCCAATCACTTCAACAGCAGACATACCTTTTGTTTTCATATCAGCATCTAAAGGCATATAAGCCATTTTCTGTGTAGAATCAAACAAAGAGTATTTGGTTGCTTTGGACAGAATATTTTGAGCTGCTCCAATCATAACAGCCCAATACAAGGGATTGGAGACTGCGACAAAAGCAAAAATTGCAGCATCACTCTTAGACGCGAAAATAAATAGGAAAAATAAAAATCCAGTTACTAAAATCATCAGAGGAGTCAAGATCGCTGCCGTTGTCCAGGAAAAAATACGTAAAATATTAGCACCAACAAGCATGAAAAGCATAGACGCCACACCTTGATAGAATTGGAAAGATCCCATAAAAGCGGTGTAGGCCTCTTTTGTTGGATACATAGCTTTGACACGATCTTTCCAGACCCCTTCGATCAAGATCGTTGCAATTCCATAGGAAATAATAAGCGTCGCGATCAATCCCAAATAACGAGAAGAGAAAATTAATTTCATGCTTTCGCCGAATCCAGGTTTTGCTTTTTTCTTAGAGGACTTTGGCCCCTCACTCACCTGATCCACTAAGGCAGGATCTGTTGCTACATAGCACTGGACCCATGCATACAATCCAACTGTCACAGCAGCGCTAGCGATCAAGCCGCTCAGAACTGTCATAAAGTTCTCAGTAGCTGCTTTTGCATCTAGATCAGCATTTAAAAATGTTGTGAGGATCACGCCTGTCAACAACAATCCCATGTTGCCAAGAAGCCCAAACATAGAATAAAAACGTTTTGCTTCTGATGGGCGAGTCACTTCATTTGCTAATTGCCAAAAAAACAAAGAAACCATCATAGAGCCCCAAAGCTCTGAAATGATATAAAATGTTGCATAGACCCAGTTTTGAAAAATTCTAAAAAACCACTTTAAACGAGGCGCAGATGCAATCCAGCCCTCAATACATTCGTTCGATAAACGAAAGCTATCAATTCTTGGAAACAAATAGTAAGTAAAAACAACAAAGTACCCAACAAAAAATCCAGCAAAAACATAAAAGACTTTCTTGCTGTCCATTTTTTGGCATAAAAAACTATAAATAATGGTCGCTAAAACAGCAGAGGGAAACACAAAAAAAGTTTTGAGAAATCCTAATGCTTCAGATCCAATAGCAGTCACAATAAATCCATCTTTTACAGAACGTAAAAGGGAATAATTGAACAAAATACAAAACATCATAAAAGCGAGAGGTAAAAACTTCTTATGCTCTATCCCATAAATGGGCCATAAAGCCTCGCGAATATATCCACTCATTGATTTCATAAGACTATCTCTTTATGTAAAAATAATTAAAACACAAACGCCCATAATCAAGAAAGGCGTTTTCCCAGTTTGATAGTTTACAAATCCATCCTGCTTTTCGCAAGAGATCGCTTTTAAATATTAAAAAGATTTTGATTCTTTTGAAAATATCTTCATGATCAGATCCTATGATCCAAAATCATACTCACTAAAGAATTTGAAATCTTTTTTGAAAAGAAATATTCATCTCCTCTCCAGGCATAGATATTATTTTTGGTGTGGCAACTTCTAGCCCTGAACGAATCCCTTCTTGTAATATTTTTACTGTATCACTTTGCTCATCTCCTGCTGCTAAAGTGATTTGCTCAACACTCTGATTTAATATAAAAAATATAAGTGTCGCTTTTTGTGATGATCGTCTATACGACAAAGCATCAATCAGCGGATCGAACATCCAATTATCACTCGGGTGCCCAAAAACAAAATCTGAACCATGATTGTTATTTAAAACAGGGTATATGCATATTAAATGTGGCTGAAATTTTTTTGTCATCAGCTCCATTCTCAAATCATTTTGAGAATACACACCCGGAAGCTGATCGATTTTAAAAGCGCACAGATCATGCAAATCCGCCGACTCTGATGAAATAAATGTGCGCATCATGTGCTCTACCGCATGAGGAAAATCTATAAAAACTAATTCCCCTGTCTCATATTCAAGCCACTGAGCTAGAAACGGCAATTTCTGATTGAAAGGCCTTGGCACAATATATACGGATCGTATTTTTTTCTCACTTTGATTGATAGGGAAAAATGATGTTGATAGGACTTTATACTGTTCATCTTTATATCTGTTTTGACATATAAAGCTATATCGATTTAAAGAAGAAAAGTAATTTACAGGAAAGATATTTCGAGAATTTTGATGCATAGCATAATTTTTTTACTTTATTTAAATACACTATCGGAAAGAAAGGTTGTATCTTTAGTTATCTTTTCAAAATCAATATATTAGAGACCTTGTAATTTATTTTTGAACAATGCTCAACAAAATTTTGATATATATTCTAAAATTGCTATATGTACAAAGCTTTGTTATAGACTCGATAAGTTGACAGCGGCGATCCAAAGGAGGTCAGTCTCTTATGTCCCAATTTTATAGCCCTTTTCTTGATAATCCCAAAGCATTCCAAAATGCGGCACTTTCTCAAAATGAGAGTTATATGTCCCCAAAGACATTAGCATTATTCAAAGAATTTCTTGTTTTATGGAAAAAATCACTGATTGCGGATTCTCAAGTAGAATTTGAAGCACTCAAAGAAGATGTATCTCAAATTTCCTCAGATCTCTCAGACCAGGCTACCTATGAAGAAAGCATCTCTCTACACATCCGTGCTCGTGATAGAGATAGAAAACTGATCAAAAAAATAGAAGAATCATTGCTGCTGATCGATCGCGGAGATTACGGATATTGTAATGAATGTGGAGTTGAAATTGGGTATGAAAGAATGATTGCCCGCCCAACAGCTGATATGTGTATTGATTGCAAAACAGCCGCTGAAATGAAAGAGCGCCATACAGGCTATGCATCATCTGATTCATTTGATGATTAATTAATCAAATGAATCTTTGGTTGCGTCTCATATTTTTATTTTTGAGATTTTTATGCAGAAAATCTCAGAAATGCTCTTTCAGTCAAACACACCACATCAGATTCTGGGTAACACCCATAGATTGTGATATGAATGGCCATTTAACAAATTCGCGCTATTTTAGCTTTATGGATCTGGCAAGATTAGATTTTTTTATTTATGCGCAAGGCTATGATAAAGACAGTGCAAAACAGAGAATTTTTCCTTTGTTGCAAGGAATTGAAATCTCTTTCATTGAAGAAATTTTCCCTTTTTCTTCTGTTGAAGTTCAAACAAAAATTCTAGGATTAGATGAGAAATATTGTTATATTGAACATCTTTTTTACGTAGATAAGAGATTAAAAGCTCATGCTCGTGCTCGCGGCGTTTTCGTCACTCATGGAAAAAAAAGAATTCCCATACAAGAATTAGAACAACAAATTTCTCAAAAATTATTAAAAAACAAGAGCCTCGAAAAATGGAAAGAATATCTTCACTTAAAAAAAGAAGACCTCAATTCTCAATAACTCAATCTCATCATTTTCCACTTTTTACACTGAGCACTATTCTTTTATTGCTCCAAATTTTTGCGGGCTACCTTTTTTGGCAAGAAGGAGAAAGAAGCAAGGATCTTATAAACACAGCACCATGGAATCCACTTGAACCGACAGAACATGCATTTATTTCATTTTCGCCAGAAAAAAATGAGCTCCAAGATCCCTTACTTCCTGTGAGTGCAGAAACTCATCAGCTATTGAGAAAAGTATTTCAATATCAAAGTGTTCCTAACGAAAAAGAGTACCAACTGATGCCAGTTCCTGAGGCGAGTGTTACAAAATTTTTTTTCAATAAAAAGACATCAGGGGTATCCATTCTTCCCTCCGATAGCTTTTATCCTGATTTTTATACTAATCGTCAATATCACATTAAAAAAGATTTTTTATCCGATCCGCGTTATTATCACAAATCTCATTATCGTGATCTCAATTTTAATAATAAAAAAAATTCAAATTCTTTATGCCATTTTTTATATCCAAATAGAATTTTTGTGGGAAAAGATCCTCATACACCATCTCAAGGAGATTTAATGATTGCTTATGAATCTTTTCGCTTGATGCCTTTAAGCATTTACGGAAAAATTGATGACAATTTAGAAATATACCCGATTTCTATTTTAGCTGGCTCAAATATCGATTTGAAAACACATCTTTTAGAAAAAACTGCATCAATTATTCTACATTCTTGCACTGTATTTGCATTTTTTTGCTCTGCACTTTGCCTGTTTATCATGAGAGAAATGTGTACCCCTGAATATTACCGCTCTTTTTTTCAAAACATGAAACATACAAAAATTTTTGAAGCACTTGGACTCATTCTCATCGCTGCATTACCACAAAATCCTTTTTCAGCAATATTGCTGGCAATTGGAAGTTTATCCTATTGCGCCATGAAAAAATGGTTTTCACTTTCCAAAACTTTACAAATTCATGATCGGATCTATTTCTATGGATAAAAAAGCTTTTTCTAAAAAAGGATAAGCCGGATGTAAAGTGACTTCGAGATAATGCAAAAGCTGTTCTCTTTCAGAGCGTGATGCAGTATGCAGATACCAGATAATATTCCAAGAACGGTTTTTTTTTGCAGGATAATCCAACATGGGACCGAAGACTGTTTTAGGCGGTAACTTTGTTATTAATTGACGAATAGTCTTTAAGCACTCTGTGAGCTTCATACTTCTATACGAAATTTTGGCAAAAAATCGCATATCCTTGCCGTTTTCTTCGATATAGTGCTTACAATAATTTTCATAATTCTCAGATTGTAAAATTTCATGTAAATCTTTTTCATCTCCAAAATCTTGATGTGAAACTGGGCAAATCACCGATCCTACAGCATGCCGACCAGAACGCCCAGCGGTTTGAAAAATCTGCTGCAATAATCCAGGATTTAAAAAATATCGAATCTGAAATGGGGCCACCAAAATAACGCAGAGTGTCACTTTTGGCCAATCATACCCTTTAGAAATCATTTGTGTCCCAATAATAATCGCACGATGATTCTGCCGTATCAAATCAAGCTGTTTTTCGAACGCTTTCACTGTACCTGCGGTTTGCTTATCAATTTTAATAACTGTTTCTGCGGGAAAAACTTCTTTCAAAAACTCCTCTAACCGATCCAGGCCAAAGCCTAAAAGAACTCTATTATTTTGGCATTGAGGACACTGATTGCTGACTAAAGGCTCCTGCACTCCACAATGATGACACATTAAGATCTCCTCATGTACAGTCATAGGAGCATGGCAACTTTCACACAATGTACTTTCTCTGCACTCCTGGCAATATAAACGTGGAGCATATCCTTTTTGATTAAGGAAAATTAAAACTTGCTCTTCTCGCTCTAGAACCACCTGTATTTCTTTTAAGACACTCCAATCTAAAGGCAATTCAAAAGTCGGCATATTCACGCTTTTTAATTCAATGGGAGGATTAGAATAACCAGTAGCTCGCTCCAACAGAGTATGGATCTGTCCATTTTTATCGATAAACCATCTCGGGCTCGGTGTTGCTGAGCCTAAAATGCAAGGACATGAAAAAAGCTGTGCTTTATAAATCGCCAGATCTCGTGCATGATACCTGAACCTGCCTTCTTGGTTTTTATAGGAACTGTCGTGCTCTTCATCAATAATGACTAAAGAAAGAGCTCGAATAGGTAAAAAAACCGCTGAACGAGCACCCAAGAAAATCATACCTTTGGATGAATACCGTGCGTATCTCAGGCACTCTTCTCTTTTTTTAGGAGAAATTAAAGAGTGATACACCATCACGCGTACCCCCAAAGTCTGTTCTATCACCTCTAGCAAAGTTGTTGTCAGATAAATTTCTGGAACTAAATAAAGCACATTCCCTGTTTTTAAAGCTTCAGATGCTATATCGAGATAAGTACGAGTTTTGCCACTCCCAGTCACTCCGTAAATCAAATGCCGAGAAAAAGTACCCAGAACCACACTGGATACAACTTTTTTTTGATCGTTATTGAGACTAAGCTTCCTAGAAAAGTCCTCTGTCTTTTCAGTCTCATGTGATACAGCATCTTTTGTGTGATGTTCTCTTTGTTTAACAATGCGATCAAGCACAATGCGAGAAAATGATGATTTTAAAACATCACAAAGATCTGTGTGATAATATCTAGCGGAAAACATTAAAAAATTGATCTCTTTCTGGCAAAACCATTGCTCAAGCAAAATTGCAATACAATTTTTTATTGTATAGGAAACCTGAGGTTGTGCATCCAAGACCCTAATAATGACAGCATATCTGTTCTTTTTTCCAAAAGGGACTTGTACTACCGTTCCCACGCAAACCGCGGTATGATAGCTGTAAGTAAAAATCCCTGCCGGCTGATCGAAGAGTACCGCTTCAAAAAAAGATAAAGGAGAACTCATATGTACACTTTCTTGATTATTGTGCATTGGCTGGCCCTTGTGTCATGGTTTGCAGGATTATTTTATTTACCACGCTTATTTGTTTATCACACACGCGTGTATGAGCTGCATTGTTACCAAATGTTTAGTTTAATGGAAAAACGACTTTATCGTTTTATTATGTATCCTGCTATGATTATTGTTCTTGCAACAGGCCTAGGCATGATTGCTTTGTACGGATGGAATTGGTTTCAACACTCACATTGGTTACATGCAAAAATACTAGCCGTTTTTATTTTAGTGGGATATCATCACTGGCTTGGATCTATTATCAAAAATTTTGAAAATCATACACAACCTCACTCCGAAAATTTTTTCAGATTTATCAATGAAATACCGACTGTTTTTTTAATTGTGATTATTTGCCTAGTAAAAATTCGAAGGGTTTTCTAAGAACAATATTGCGACCATGGCACGAGCAAGACATCTTCGATATGCTGAGCATTAAAAGAGCGCATAAATAATCGATCAATTCCTATTGCAACTCCGCTACAAAGAGGCATATGAGCCAGCGCCTTAAAAAATTGCTCATCTCGAAAGCTTGCTGTCTGCATGCCCGTATTTCCTACCCTGCGAGATATCCACTGCTCAAATCTCTCTCGATTCTCTTGCTCGTCACTGAGCTCATAATAGCCATTTGCGACCTCTACGCCCGCTACAAACACCTCATAACGATGAGCTAAACCGGAAGATGGATCTATTTTTGCTAAAGCTGCCTGATGCGCAGGAAAGCCACTAATGACATCTATTGTATTCATACCCAAAAAAGGCTGTATATGTAAAGAAAAAATCAAATCTTCCAAAACTGATAAATCCCAGTTCGGATCGTAATCCGTGCCGAGCTGATTTAATATTTGCTTAAAATGTGCATCAGAGCGTTGATAATCTCTTCCTAAAATACGTGCCCAAATTTCTTCATACGTGCTTTCAGAAAAAGACGCTGTTCCAGTAAAAAAAGCAATCACATCTACAGTCATTTGAATGCAGCGCCGATAACTATTTTCGCCTAAAAGATACAATTCTAGCATCATAAATTCAGGATGATGCCGTGGCGTGCGTGGATCTGAGCGATAAGCATAATTTAAACTGTAGCAATCATGATGATAAAAACTGAGCACTTTTTTTAAATTGAGCTCAGGGGAAGGCTGCAAATAAAAAGGTCTCCCATATCGATCAAAAGTCATGAGATCAATAGCGTCATCAGGACAAACAAAAGGATATACTGCAGGCACATCAGCCTCTAATAATCCGCGATCATCGAGATAAGCGCGGATTTTCTTTTTGATATGAGCACGATGCTCTAAAAGATTAGGACTCTCTAGAGACATAGCTACCATCGCGAGTGTCAATTTTAATTTTTTCACCCTGCTGTACAAAAAGAGGAACTTTAACAACTGCACCCGTGCTCACTGTAGCTGGTTTAGTTCCGCCCGAAGATGTATCTCCACGAAGACCTGGATCTGTTTGTATAATTTCTAAGATCACAAAATTCGGGGGCAACACAGAGATAGGTTGACCATTAAAGAGCGTGACAATACAGACATCTTGCTCTGAAACCCAATTTTTTGCATCTCCCAAAGTTTTTGGATCAATTGCAATTTGTTCAAAACTTTCTTGATCCATAAAGACCCAATTGCCATCTTCAGGATAGACATATTGCATATTCAAATCTACGACATCAGCGGCCTCTAAGGTATCTCCTGATTTGAAAGTTTTTTCTAAAACTCGCCCAGTCAGCAAATTCCGAATTTTGACACGGTTAAAAGCTTGACCCTTACCTGGCTTCACAAATTCGTTCTCTAAAATGCAACAAGGTTGATTTTCCAAAAGAACTTTTACTCCTGCTTTAAACTCATTTGTTGAAATTTCTGCCATATCAGACTCTTATAAAATATAAACAATTGAGTTATTATGGGCCCAGATATTGCTTAAAATCAAGAGAATCTCGTGAATTCGTGGACCGACGAGCTAAAGAATCTGATAACAAATCAAGTAGAACTTTTTGAATATTTAGAAATTTCCAAAGAAATGCTGAATCAGTTCAACTACAATCCGAAAAATTTCTCCCTGCGAGTACCAAAAAGTTTTGCAGCTCGTATGCAAAAAAACAATCTTTCCGACCCTTTATTACTTCAAATTTTACCACTCCCACAAGAAAATGATATTTCATCTGACTGCCATGTCTCCAATGACCCCTTAGAGGAAAGCCTTTTTATATCCCAAAAAGGAGTTTTAAAAAAATTCCAAAGCCGTATTTTAGTAATCACAACTCATTACTGCCCCATTCATTGTCGCTATTGCTTTCGAAGACATTTTGATTACACACAAAATCAACAAAGTTTTGAAAGAACAGAGTGGGAAAAGACGCTCTCTCTAATCAAAAATAATCTTGAAATTTTTGAAGTGATCTTTTCTGGTGGCGACCCTCTCTCCTTACCCGATAGAAAAATTGCACAAATCCTAACAGATCTCGGAGAGATACAACACCTTCGTGTCATTCGATTCCATACTCGATTCCCTATTGTCATTCCTCAAAGATTCACTCAAGAACTTTTAGAAATTTTGAAAGAGCACCAAGAAAAATATAAACAAAACATAGAGCTCATTTTTCATATTAATCATGCTCAAGAAATCGATACAAATTTACAAACCATTCTTTTACAATGGAAATATGCAGGATTGACGATGCGAAATCAAGCTGTCCTTTTACGCAATATTAATGATTCTTTTGGGGCACAAAAAGATCTGGCACTGCGTTGTTATGAAAGTGGTGTATCGCCTTACTATTTGCATCAATTTGATGAAGTCAGCGGTGCAGGGCATTTTTTTGTCCCCATTACAAAGGGATTAGAAATTATGGCCCAACTGCGTCAAGCATTACCTGGATATATGGTCCCGCTCTATGTCAAAGAAATTCCGCATGCAGGATCCAAAGTTCCTTTAGAGTCGTACCGCGATAAATTTATCCCATAGAAAACAATAATCATGATATCGTTGAGCAAGATCTGGTTGATTCAGCACAGCAGGCAAACCACATCCATGACTATGCCGATGATCGCAATCTTGAAAACGACAGCCATATTGTTTCAGATCTGAAAATACGCCTCGTAGCTGAGCAACAGTTAGAGGACCGAGATCACACTGACGAATACCCGGAGAGTCGATAACACAAAAATCATCGCAACGATACAATCGAGTCACAGAAGTTGTATGGCCTCCTTTTCCGCTCTCTGACAGATCGCCAACGACTAAATTTTCTTTAGGTAATAGCGCCTGAATAAGACTGGATTTCCCAACTCCAGAGGGCCCGATAAAAATCGATGAACGATGCTTCATGAATCCTTTTAGACAGATAAGACTCTCTTCTGCACGAGACGAACAAAAGACCACATTCAGATCTAAATGCTTTTGGTAATATGCTAATCTGGTCGTCAGGTCTGGATGCAAATCTCCTAGATCGGCTTTATTAATCAGAAAAATCGGTTTGATTTTTAGCAAAGAAAGATAGGTATGGTACTGTGCTAGAAGCTCTGGCCAAGGATCGGGCTTTTTCGCTAAAACAACAAAAGCCTGATCAATATTAGATGCCAAAATTCTTTCATGTTTTTCTTCAAGTCTCTTTAATTCTGTTTTGCGAGGACAAATTTTGTTCACTTTAAATGAGCCACTGCTATCACAAAGCACATCAATCTCATCGCCAACTACAGGATAAAATCGCCGACTATGCTCAATTTTATAAATTTTCTCACAGCACTGAAGATCGACTGCACTGAAATGGCGACCATGGTGCGCAATCACCTGCATTCTCAGAATCTGATCATTGTTTTGATAGTTTTTTTGCGATTGCGCTGTTTTTTGCATTCTTTGCGTTTGCTGAAAAGAAAGTTTTTTATTTTTCATGATGCAAGTGTACGGCCTTAATTTTAGAAGATTTTTTGAGTAACTGACCGCGTTTAATAATCAAAGTGGAGAGGGTGTCTTTAAGCAGCTTGCCTTTATGATCATAGAGCTCCACATGAGCGAACGATGTACAAAGTTGAACAGATTTGATGTTTAATGTTTTCGTTAAAGGCAAACCTGACCCTGTGTACTTTGGAGTTAAGTCTGACAGAGCAATAAAACCATATTCCCCTTCATTCAATCCTGTAATAAAAATATAATCCTCTGCACAAACAGAATGAGCAAAAATAATCTCATCATGTTCTTGTACTTTCATCACTTGACGTCCTCGTTTAAAGGCTCCACTCTCCTGTAATTCGCAATAAAGCATTAAGCCTTTTTGAGTAATAAATACGTAATGCTTTAAAAATGGCAAAAGAAAAATTGTTTTATATCCAGATGGTAAGTTAATCAGTTCACTAATATGCTGTCCAAACTTAGAGGTCGGCAAAGAGGCAATCGGAATCGCATACATCCGCCCTTGAGAATCCAGCAAACATACTAACTCTTTCTCCAGCAACACAAGCTGTTTTGATACGCTATCCCCTTGTCTAAGATGCGTCCCTAGATCACTGTCAGACAAACAAACACTTTGATTTTTTATCACTTTTATCCAACCCAAGGTCGATAAAATCACACACACAGGTCGAGTCGACTCATTTTCTGTGCTCACACTAACGGGGGCTTTTAAAATGATTTTTTTCTCAAGAGTATCAACAATCACAAGAGTGCTGCGACGTTTGTCAGCGTAGGTTTTTTTCAGATCATTGAGCTGTTTGAGCATAGACTTAATTCTCAAATCTCTACGCTCAATCAGCTCTCCTAAAGAACTCATTTCTTGATCTAATTCACGACGCTGTGCATAAATGGCATCCATAGATAATTTTGATAGATCTTTTAACTTTAGGCTTGCCAAAATATCGATCTCTTTTTGAGATAATGAAAGAACTCTACCAAGATAGACCCAAGGATCGTTTTCTTGTTTTAACGCATCAAAAATTAAATCGAGATGCTCGTAGGCAATCTGATAGACCTTCAGTTCCTGCTGTTTTTCATCGCATTTTAAATATCGACTTTGTGCCTGAGCAAGCAATGACGTCTCTCGATATTGAGTCCATTGAGAAAAAAATTCTTTCAATCCAAAACAATAGGGCAAACCCTTGTGATTGAGCGCATGAAAATAGCAACGATAATTTACCCGACAATCTGTTTTGGCATATAATACATCAACCGCAGCTTTCGCTTGAGCTGATGTTTTAAAAATTAATGAAAGACAGACAGGATGATCTTCGTCACTTTCATCAATCAATTCAAAAGGAGCTAATAAACTTTTTTCTTGAGCTAAATTCTGAATTTGTTCAATAATTTTCGTAGTGTTTGTCATGTATGGAATCGATCGAATGATTAATCGCGTCCCATCAATCACAATTGTTGCCTTCAGAACAAAGTGTCCTTTTCCGCGAGTATAGAATCCAAACTGCTCCTCCTGAGTCATCTCCACAATGCCACCCAGTGGAAAATCAGGTCCTTGGAGCAAGGCTATTAAATCTGCATCAGAAATTTTAGAATTTTTTAGATATGCTGTAAGAGCATCAATCACTTGACCAAGATTATGCGGTGGAATCTCTGTACTCAAACCCACTGCAATACCGCTACTTCCATTGATTAAAAGAAAAGGAAGCTGTGCTGGTAACTCAAATGGCTCTCGCATAGTTCCATCAAAATTGGAAATCCATTGAACAGACGAATCAGAAAGTTCATCAAATAACAAGGGACTATATCGAGAAAGACGCACTTCTGTATATCGCATTGCAGCAAAAGATTTCGGATCATCAACAGAACCAAAATTTCCTTGTCCATGCACTAAAGGATAACGTATTGAAAAATCCTGAGCTAATCCAACCAAAGCCTCATATCCCGCTTGATCAGAATGCGGATGATACTTACCTAATGCATCACCAATAGCACGAACAGATTTTTTAGGCTTAGACTGAGGCCCGAGATGCAACTCATACATTGCATATAAAATACGACGTTGCACGGGCTTCAATCCATCACTATAACGTGCAAGAGCGCGATCAAGTAAAACATAGAGAGAATAATCACGATAGGCTTGTTCTGTATATTGTGAAAGTGGTTTATAGACCAAAGTCATAAATGTTGCTCCGATTCTGAACTTTCCAGCCATTTTTTTCTGTCTGCAGCTCGGCTTTTTGACATAAATAAATCCAAATATTGTTCAGCAAGCTCATCGTATGATAACTGTATCAATATTCGACGCTGCGGATTCAAAGTTGTATCTTTCAACTGACTGGGATTCATTTCACCTAGTCCCTTAAATCTCAAAACGGTATAATTTTTCCCTTTATAACGCGCAAGAATCTCTTCTTGCTCATGTAAAGTCCGCGCATAAAAATGCTCTTTTCCAATATCAATTCTATACAATGGAGGCTGTGCTACGTATAAATGCCCTTGACGAACTAACGCTGGAAAATGTTTCACAAACAAGGCACAGAGTAATGTCACAATATGTGATCCATCAGAGTCCGCATCAGAAAGCAAACAAATTCGATTATATCTTAGCCGCGAAAGATCATCACTCATCGGCTCAATACCTAAAGTCGCCATAATATCTTGCACTTCTTGAGATTCACAAGCTTTATGTGACTTGAGCTCCCATGTATTGAGCACCTTCCCTCGCAGAGGTAAAATAGCCTGTGTTTCTTTGTCGCGTGCCTGCTTTGCTGAGCTACCCGCAGAATCTCCTTCAACTAAATACAATTCTCGATCATAAAAGTTTTTGGAAGTGCAATCTGAGAGTTTAGCTGGCAGCTTTGCGCTATTTGTTTTTTTTATCGATTTAATCTGAGCGGATAATAAGCGCTGTTGCTGGCGCGCATCAATCCATTCCATCAGTTTTTGAGCCTCGTCATAGTGTGAAAACAGCCATGCTAAAAAGGCATTTTTTATAGCCGTTCCTATAATAGAGGACTGCGCCAAAGATCCTAGCTTTTCTTTAGTCTGACCTTGGAAATTTGGATCGTGGATTTTTAAGGACAAAATCCAATTCATGCCGGCACTCATATCTTCAATAATAATCTTATCTTTCAGACTCTTAGAAAGGTTTTTTGTGTAGTCTTTTAAGGCTTCTAATAATCCAGATTTCAGCATTTGCACATGAGCACCACCGTGCACCGTGGGAATCAGATTCACAAAAGATTCATCTATAATTACATCCTGTGCCCAAACTAAAGCTATGTGGATTTCATAATCATCTTGCCGACGATAATAAATCCATGGCTTTTTCCACAAGGGCTCGCTGAAATTCAAAGAACACATATATCCTTCAAGCCCGCCTGGATAACACCAAGTCTGCACAAAATCTTGATCAATCAATTTTAAAGTTAAATTCGGACAAAGCAGTGCTTTCGTACGCAAAATCTTTTTGACTCTATCAAGAGAAATTTGATTCTTTTCAAAATACTGAGGATTCGGATAAGCAAACACAATAGTGCCGCTTTTTAACTCTTTTGTATGACCTGATTTTTTCAAATCTGACACACAAACGCCATCTCGATATTGTGTTTCATAAATTTTATGATCTTTAATCACTTGCACTGATAATTCTTGCGATAGAGCATTCACGACAGAAATGCCTACCCCATGCAAGCCCCCAGAAAAATCATACGCATTTTTTGAAAATTTCGCTCCAGAATGCAGAGTGCTCAGTATCAAATCTATTGCAGGTTTCTTGTGAATCGGATGGATATCAATCGGCATACCGCGACCATTATCAGCGACACTGAAAGCTTTTTGATCGTCATGCAAAGTCACTACAATTTCAGATGCATAACCTGATAAGGCCTCATCTACGCTATTGTCTATCAGCTCTTGTAGTAAATGTAATGGCGATGCAGTATCTGTATACATTCCGGGTCGACGACGAACAGGCTCCAGCCCTTCCAGAACTTCTATATGCTGCGCACTGTAACTGCTCTCTTTTTTTTTCATGCTTGACCTTTTTGTTTACATTGCTCGAGATAGTACATGTAAGTTTCATAAATAGAGCTAAACACAATAATAGAAATGAGATACCCTTTTTGACAATCGAGCCCCATACTTTGAAGTACCAAATAGGCTCCAATCAAAAAAACAAAAAATAGGCCCAAGATATTGAGCCTCCATGATTTTTCCGTATATGAAATCACGATATCACAAGAGAAATACATAAAAATCATACTCAACGCGATCGATGGTATAATAATAAAAACATTTTCCGTAAAAGCAATTGCCACAAGAACCGAATCGATTGCAAAAACAAGATCAATGAAAATAATCTGTACGATTGTTCTCAATACATTCGATTTTTCATGAAGATCGCAATCGTGCCTAACAGGCTCATTCAAAGAGTGTTGATGCTGATACAATTCTTGGGTCGATCTAAAAATTAAAAAAAGACCGCCCAAACAAACAAAAAGTTGCTCAAAAGAAATCTTAAGAGATCCTGCCGAAACGGCGTATGAGATATGTTTGAGATGCAAAGCAATCGCGACACATATAATTCTTGCGACAAAAGCACCGCAAAGCCCAATCACTTTTGCCTGCTTTCTTTCAGACTCTGGCGCACCTCGCACTAACATCGAAAATGATAATACATTATCAATTCCCAAAATGATTTCCAAAAAACACAAGGTTAGAAAAAGCGTTAACCAGTCCATACAATCACAACCAATTCTCTTAAAAAATTATAGCATTTTGATGATAGTTATTTGGCACTCAGACCTTTATATCGCTCATAACAAATAATCGATGCACACACTGCTGCATTCAGACTTTGTATACGCTGATTATTCATGGGTAAAAAAACCAAATGATCACACAATTGCTCAACGCCATGCGATAGACCAGCGCCCTCTTCACCAATGACAATAGCACTTTTAGGCCAAAAAACGCTCTGTGAAAAAAGCTCTGATTGCCCTTGCTTCAAAGATGTGCCGATCAATCCGAAGCCTGCATCTTTGGCATAGCGCAATTGCTGATTCAACGAAGAAGTATAAATAACCGGAATTTCAAAAAGTGCTCCACTCGATGCATGTGCTACAGCAGGCGTGATAGGGCATCCATGATTTTTTGGTAAACACACAGCATCCACGCCAAATGCGACAGCGTGTCGCAAAATACTCCCTACATTCATAGGATCGCTGAGACGATCTAAAAATAAGATTGTCTTCCACTCTTGCATCTCGCATTCAGATAAATTGGCTGCTAAATTGAGACGTAAAGTTATCTCAATTCCTTGATGCTTATACTGAGAAGGCAAATCGCCTATCTTGCAAATTTCTATCAATTTTTTAGAAACAGCGGAGAACAGGTGGCTCTGCTCCTGTGTACAGCGAATATGATCGATCTGCACATATGGTGACCGCAAAGCATGTTCCGCACAATGCTTGCCGTAAATACTGATTTTTTGCACCTTTTTTATCCTTAAATTACTGGCTCAAAGTGAACACGATATGTTTCCAAATCTACCGTTTTCACGCGCACTTTCAGACTATCTCCAATTCTCCACTCTTTAGTACCAGACTGATCACTGATCACAACGGACCGTTGCGCATCATAAGTCCAATATCCTGGACCAAGTAAAGACACATGTATCAGCCCATCAATAGCATAGTCTTCGACTTCAACAAAAACTCCAAAAGAAGAGAGACCGCTGACAAAGGCATCTAAAGGAGCAGAATCTAAAGTCAGAGCATAACGAGCTTTAAGAATTTGCTGATAATATCGCTCTGACTCTTCTGCACGGCGTTCAAGATAATTCACACGATCAAGGGCTTTTTTCACAGCCTGCTCAGACATTTGGCCCTTTTTTTTGCCTAAAATTGTATAAATCAATCGATGGACGACTAAATCAGGATAGCGCCGAATTGGTGAAGTAAAGTGCGTATATAAATCAAAATTCAATCCAAAATGTCGATCTGGCTGAATATGATAACCAGCTCTTTGCATGATTCTCGTCATCAAACCTGCTAAGCGAGGATGATTATTTTGCAAAAACAATGAGGCTTCGCTAATTTTTTCTAAGGTATAAGGTGCTGTAATTTCATGCCCCAAGCCTTTCAGAGTCATATTTAATAATTGAACTTTATTCTCTGCAGGACTATCGTGAATCCTATAGACCCCAATGGATGAATGCTCTTTGATAAAAAGCGCTGCACTTTCGTTTGCAGCCAACATCATTTCTTCAATCAAATGATGTGATTCCAAATTTTCAACTTTTGAGATCCCCAGAACACGCTCATTTTCCCCAAGATCGAAATGTAAAGCTTGCTGAGAAAACGCAATAGAACCGCGTTTTTGTCGCGATTCTTTGAGTATTGCATAGGCATCCCATAAATCTGCAATATTACGCTTTAAAGACATAGGAATATCGCGTCTTTGAACTTGATCATATGTCAAACGCGCTTGAGAACAAATAATTCCAGGATAAAATTTATAAGATAAACGCTCTGCATTAGAAGAAAAATGCATCTGGCATACTAAGGCGTATCGTAAAACATCTGGTTTCAAAGAACACAGATCGTTTGATAAGACCTCTGGTAACATCGGGATCACATATCTCGGAAAATACACAGAAACACCACGTACAGCAGCCTCTTTATCAATAGCAGAGCCTGGCTGCACATAATGAGCAACATCCGCAATGGCGACATAGAGATCAAAAGAACGATCTTCATGAAATTGCACATAAACAGCATCATCAAAATCTTTTGCAGTAATGCCATCGATTGTCACAAATGGTAGCTCAGTCAAATCGACTCTATCAGAGGTGATAGAAATAATGGCGGCCTCTAAATCTCTGGTTTCTTTATCTACAGATTGCGGCCATGTCCAAGCTAAATTATACTTTGTAATCACTTCATGGATGCCTTTTGGAACACTTTGAAAATCCATAATTTCTGACAAAATATAAGGGCCTGTGGCTTGTCTATCAATTCTGACATAGACCTTCATGCCTGTATTATATTCTTTTTTCTGTAAGCTTTTTGCACTCAGAATTTCTCCTTTATAAACCCCCTCGCAAACCTCTACAGCAAATGCATATCCAGCTGGCAAAAGATAATCTTTTGCATTTTTGATATATCCTATTGCGTAAACAGTGATCGGCTCTTTTAGCTCTTTTAAAACCACTGTCTGTAAATGGGTGATTAAAGAAAAAATACCACAATCCCCAGAAAATAAAGCTTCAGGCTGCACGGCTGAGAGTAAATACTCCACAGGTTGAACATTGTCTTGTCCATCAACCACGAGATAGAGATCGTTCTCTTTTTCGACTACGGTCCCTTCAAGACAAGGCCAATATGACAATACGCTCAGCTGATCATCATGCTCAATCAATTGCGCATCACGAATCATTGCTTTAATTCTGTAATCAAAAGCTTGCTGTTTTTTAGCACTTTCAGAATAAAAATTTGAAAAAGCATCTCTAGGAACAAGACCTTTATTGTGCTCAATCAAAAGCACAATAGCTTCGCGTGAATAAACCGGATCATCATAATGACCCCTTTCGCGATCTAAAAATGGATCAATAAAATTACTTGGAATTTGAATCATGATTTCTCTCTTTGTTGAAAATGATCAAATAATGTCGACTGTGTACTCAAAATCACCTGATCACCCGGTTTGAAAATCTCTTCATAACTTTTGAGGCTTTCATAAAAATTATAAAAATGTGGATATTTTGAAAATACATTTGCATAAATTTTGGATGCTGTTGCATCAGCTTCTCCGCGCATTTTCAACGCATCACTGGCAGCCTGTGTCTGCATGTATTGTGCTTCATAATCAGTTTGGGCACGAATTTTTTCCGATCGCTCCAATCCGCGTGCACGATGTATTGCGGCACTTTTTTGACGCTCTGTCTTCATTCGATTATAAATTTTTTCACTCACATCATCAGGAAGTTCAATCTTTTTTAAACGAAAGTCAATTAGGCGAATTCCTAGACCTTCTAAGCTCGGAGAAATGATATCAGCAAAGGTCCTCATGATTTCTTTTCTGTCTTCAGAAATTAAACGAGATAAAGAACGATGCCCAAATTGCTCTAACACAGCATTACGAACTTTTTGTTTTAATAAAATTTCAACATGCCGCTTTGCATCAGGCCATGTGCGCTGCCCACTTGCTGCATTAGCTCTAAAAAACACAGCATAATCAGAAACTTGCCACTGCACATAGAAATCAACAAGCAAATACAGTTGCTCGACTGTTTGAACTCGATCAGAATCAGTCACCCAAAGTTGATAACGAGAATCTAGATAATAAGGACTTTCTATAAAAGGAATCTTGAAATGAAGTCCAGGTTCATAAATTTGTACCTGATGCTGTGCATGCTGTCGTAAGCTCCCTAGTCTTAACAGCATCGCTTTTTGACCCTCTTGCACAATAAAAAGACACTGCGTTCCTAAGCCTACTAAAAACAAGATAAAAACAAACAAATAACTCACAAAATTACGCATATCCTCAGTCCTTAGCATGTCCGTGATGATCAGCCACTCCAGATGAACTTATCCCCTTCAAAGCTGTATTTTTATGCTGCTCATTCATTAAAATGATTTGAGAGCCCAGGTGATCATCCACAAGAATTTTATTCACATCAGATAAAACTTGCTTCATTGTGTCATAATACATTTTTTTACGAACAATATCAGAGCACTCTTTCTCTGTAAGCGCTATTTGCTCAAAAGCTTGAGCATGCGCTTTTGCTTTTTCTACACGCTGATCATAGTAAGCTTGAGCCTCTAAACGCACTCTTTGTGCCGCTGCAGTAGCCTGAGGGATCTGACTTTCACGATATCTTAAGGCTTCATTCTGATACGTTTGCTCATCTTCAATCGCTTTTATCACATCATTAAAAGCCGCTTGAACAGGCTCTGGAGGTAAAACATATGCTAAATTGACATCAATCACTTCAAGACCTATCGCATAGGCATCTAAAGAGGATTGAATTTGCATTTGAATATTAGAAGTGATTTTCTGTTTCTCAGAAGTCAGAATATTATCTAAAGAAGAATGACCGATTGCATCTCTAATCGAGCTTTCTACGAGCTGATGCAAAATAGAAACAGGATTTTGACTTGCAAACAAATATTGCTCTATATGATTTTTGCGATACTGAATCTCAAACCCAACAGAAATCATATTCTGATCTTCTGTCAACATCATATTTTCCTTCTTAAAAGAATATATGGCTTTTGTATCCACAATAAATACTTTATCAAGTCCGCGCGCTCTCCAAAAAAGGCCTGGTTCTTTTTCTTGATACTTTTGACCAAACCGCAATACCAGCGCCTGCTGTGATTCCCGAATAATATAAAATCCAGACAAACAGTACACAATAATCAAAAACAGTAGGCCAAACATCACCCAACCGGTATTTTTAGAACCACTGATATTGTTTCCAGGTTGCTTCTTATTTGAAAAAAGATTTGTAAACAAGGCCAGCAGATCAGGCGGTCCTTGCTCACTGTTTTCTCGTTTCCATTCCTGTTTTTCAGGATCCCACTTCATGCCTTGCTCCTATCAGACTTAATCAGAAAGCGCATCATTCACTAGATCGTCAATAGACTCAATATTATTTTCAATATCTTGTTGATTATCATGACGAGGATCAAGTTGAAAGGCTTGTTTGGAAATATTTTTAGAAGGAACGATAGTGGATATCGCATGTTTATAAACAATTTGAGAAACGTTATTTTTCAGCATAATAACAAATTGATCAAAAGATTCTACAACACCTTGTAGCTTAATCCCATTAATAAGATAGATAGAAACAGGGATCTTTTCGCGACGTACACCATTGAGAAATGGTTCTTGTAAAGAATAAGAATTTTTTGACATAAAAGTGTGTCCCTTAAAATAAATAGAACTTATGTTTTATCGCAGTACCTGCAAAACTTCTCTAATACATTAGCAAAACTTCATAGAGTCTGCATAGTCTTTTATCATAACTTTCATTTCTTTTTCACCGTTAGCATCATAATAACTCATTTTTTTTAATGGAAATTTCCTCATCCAAGTTCTTTGATGCTTCGCTAATTGACAATTAGCAATAATTGTTCGGAAACGAGCATCGGAACAAGTCATACGCCCTTCTAGCCAATCACGATACTGACGATACCCAACAAAACGCCAAAAAGATAAATCTGCAGCTGGATAATGACTATATAAAAATTCAATTTCCTCAATCAGACCTTCGCGCAACATGCGATCTACTCTATTTGCCAAAAGAGACCTATGCGCATCTTTATCGAAATAATCCCAACCAACAAAATCAACCTGATACTGATAGGGTATCAGTTCTGTTTGTTTTATAGGGGCATGAGAATCTGATGTCTCTAATAGAAAAGTTTCTAATGCTCGATAAACTCGATGCGTATTATTTTGATCGAAATTCGGATCCAAACAAGGATGATTGGACTTTAAATACGCATAAGCTTTATCTTTTGTTGGCCATTGTGATAAAACATACTGCCGAAATGAATCGCTCACGGACGCTTTCGCACTTAATCCTTTATATAAAACATATGCATACATCATTGTGCCGCCTAAAATAAGAGGGACTTTGCCTTTTGCCAAAACAGATGCAATTGCTTTTTGACTTTGATAAAAATACTCTGCAACATTAAAAGGATCGTTTACAGAACAAACATTAATGACATGATGAGGGCAAAGATTTAAAAGATCGGCATTAGGCTTATTAGCAACAATACTCAACTCTCTGTAGACCAAGGCAGAATCTAGGCTAATAATTTCAAGCTCAAGTTCTTGCGCCCATTGTGCGACAACATCTGTCTTCCCAGTCCCTGTAGGACCTATAATAGCCAAGATCGATTTATTCATAACCAGGAAACCCTTTTATAGCAAGCAATTGTTTAATTTCAAAAGAGCCAAAATTCATAATAAAAAAAGATTGTTTTTTTATCCATGCCTCAAAATCTTCATCATGAGATCGCAGAGTCAACAACATGATCCGCTCATCCTGAGGAGATTCACAAGCATTCCCCAAAACGTCATAAGCTTTTTTTAATCGAGAAAAATCTAACAAGAACGCACGTTGTTCATGATCAGAGCAAATGAGCGTCTCCTCATCAATACGAATCACCCTCAGCGCTCCATAAGCACTTATCTTATGCTCGAAGGATGGCAGATGTGCGAAATTTTTCATTTGTAAATCTCTGAATAATGGTTCTGTTTGTGTTAAACATGCCCCCTCTCCTCCAACGGAATCTGATTCATTCCGAGCGAAATCACGCACTATACCGGAAGAAACAGCGCCTTGATACAAATGATCTATCCCGTAATCTTGAGCACAATAAGCTCCCAGAAAACTCTGAAAAAAATCCACGATGGTATGCAAAATTGCATCCTCTTTAAAAAAACCAATCTGATGCTTTTGTGGGTGAACATTCACATCAATATCACGAGAAAAAAGATCAATCGATACAATCAAGATCCCCTGTTGAACAAAACGCTGAGCCGCTTTTAAAAAAACAGATTGCGCCACCCAGCGCTTATTCACGACCCATGTCTGATCTAAACCTTTGGTATTATCAGGATAATACCAAGCGCGAATGACGCCGCTATCAAAAATTTGCTCCTGATAAATCCAAGATTTCGCCTTCGTTTGCGGATAAGCTTGCATAAGACGATCAAGAAAATGAGTTGTTTTCACTGCCGATAAACGCATTAAAACTTTCCCATTATTTTTCAGCTCGATATTGACATCTTCTTGCATCACTAACAAAGCGCGCACTCTATCACAAACTCTTTTTGTCTCTAGGTGTGTGTTTTTTAAAAGCTTTCTCCGCACAGGGATAGGTGCGAACAAATTCGCACAAATGACCTCAGTCCCAAAACGTAATGCTCCACAAGGATGAACACGCGGCGTTTTATCAGGAAGCACTGAAACTAATTCAAAGCCTATATCACTGTTGGCCTGACGAGTACGAATTGTTAAATTAGAAACCGTGCAAATACTAAATAAGCCTTCACCTCTAAAACCAAAAGTATCAAGATTCTCTAAATCACTTATACGCACAATCTTGCTTGTGGCATACTTTTGAATACTTAATTGCAGATCAGCCTCATTGAGCCCAATTCCATCATCTCGAATACTGATAGATTCAATACCGCCATAACTCAAATCAATATGGATATTTTTCGCTTGGGCATCTAAGCTATTTTCAATCAGCTCTTTTAAGACATCCCGCGGACCGTGAATCACTTCACCTGCCGCAATTAAAGCAGCGACTGATGGATCAAGAAATTGGATCATAGAATCTCTATAAAAATTTCACGTTCAAAATTTGATTTCACATGAATGCGAATTATGCCACTTGCAAGCATTTTTAATTCAGAAAAACGCTCTCCCCACTCAACAAAGTTCAAATAATCCATCATATCTGGCAAATTGAGAACACCTAGCTCTCTTGCTGTCTCAATACGATACAGATCGTAATGCGCCATTTTTAAATCCGAGTAAAATTCCATCAAACTGTATGTCGGACTTGTTAACACTTGCTGATATCCATGTTTTTTTGCCCACTGCTGAACAAATAAAGTTTTTCCAGAACCCAATGGACCTTCTAACAACCATAATCCTTGATTGCAAGAACAAGCAGAGAAGAATTCCAACACATCCGCCCATAAATCTGCGTGTTCTTCAACAGAATGACAATAGGGGATCAGAAACGATTTATGCATGATTGAGAGAAAAGTAACAAATATCAAGCTTATTTTAACATCTTTCTTAAAATCGATCTATGACAATGATTAAGAAAGATTTTTTTGATAATAGAGATACTCTTGCATAGATTCCATAATATCATCTAATGCTCTATGCTTTTGGTTGCTTTTTTCAAAAAGTGACTTCTGTGGTCGCAAAAATGGCCATAAGGTTTTTAATGTAGAAATATCAATCTGCCGATAATGAAGAAATTTTTCAAAATACGGCATCTCTTTTTTGAGAAAATACCGATCTTGATGAATCGAATTTCCACACAAAAATCCTTGCTGGTCATCCATGCCCAATGCCCTCAGATCGCGAAGCAACACTTGCTGAACTTCTTGCGCTGTATGAGAAGATTCCAAACAAAGGCTCCACAATCCAGATCCCCCATGATGCTCTTGATTCCATGCATCCATTTGCTCTAAACGCGACTGTGTGCAGCTCAGAGCCCAAGAGTTTTGATAGAGTATTTTTTGACAATCAGGAAGAGTGACCAAAATAGCAATTTCCAACAGACGGTCAGAAAACACATCGAGACCCGTCATCTCACAGTCAATCCATACGAAATAGATCTGTTTTTCCACAAGACCTGTCATGATGATTTTTCCAATCCATAGTATGTTAAAAGATAATCCACAGAAAGCGGCTCGCCTAAAAAGTCATCAAGGTTTTTCTTAAGATTTGCATCTCCGCCTCTATTTAAAAAAGCTTTTCTAAATGCCATTCCAGCCTCAGACCAAGATGTTGCTTCAGCAAGGGCTTGCATTTTTGCATAGACCTGATGCACATAAACCTCTGCCCAAAGATAAGAATAATACCCCGCACTATATCCACCTGAAAAAATATGACAAAATGTCATAGGAAAACAGTCGCTCTCTAAAACACCTAATGGCCAATACTTTCCACCTATTTCTCTCCAAGATGAGATTGTTTCTTCACGATGAAAATTCTGGTTATGCGCATTCCAATCATAAAAACCCAACAAGGCCTGTCTTAATAAAAAGCGCGCAGCTCCATAGCGCTCTTTAGAATAAATTTTTTCAATCCACTCTTGAGGTAAAGGCTCTTGCGTATCTTTGTGTTGACCTAAATTTTTTAAAAAAACCGGCTGCTTCGACCATTGCTCAGCAAGCATACTTGGCAATTCCACAATATCCCACGGCACATCGCTAATACCAGAACAAGGAGCTAAAGGATGCCGACTTAACAGTCCATGCAAACAATGTCCCAATTCATGATACAAAGTCTGCACCTCATCAGAGCGCCATTGCTCTTTTTCATGAAAATTTGAAATACATAAAATGTGCGCAACATTCTTCCAATCCTGATAATCTGTAGATACAGACAGCTCATCCATCCATGCACCAGACATTTTGAGAGGTCGTTGAAAGAGATCGAAATAAATATATCCTAAAAGCGTATGATTTTTCTGTTCATAAACCGCGACACAAAAAACATCTTCATGCCAAAAAGAACCTGGATCTGTCATCACAGGCTCAAAAGAAAGTCCGTAGAGTTCTGAAAAGACTTTAAAAAACTCAGCGAGCACATGATCTTTCCCAAAATAATCTTTTAGCTCTTGCTCAGTAATATTTAAAAGTGATTCTTCCTGCAAGCGACTACAATATGCTATATCCCAATGAGATAAAGAATCTTCAATCAGTGCTTGTTTTTTTGCATATATTTGCAAAATATCAATTTCTTGGCGAGCTATATTGGGAAGAAGATCAAGAAACTGCTTGTAAAAATCATCTACCTCTGAAGGAGACTGAGCTAAGCGATCACTGAGCTGCTCATGCTGATAGGATGGATATCCTAAAATATTTGCTTTTTTTAAGCGCAAATCTAAAAGCGTCTGCGTAATATCTGCATTGTTTGCATTTTTACAGATATCTGCAGGTCCGCAGCGTGTAATACAGGCACGGTAATACTGCGCCCGAAGATCGCGGTTCTCAACGTAATCTAATACTAACTGCCGGCATAAGGCTGTTCTATTCATTTGATAAAGGCCATTTTCTTGATTGATTGAAAGCAGTTTTTTCTGCTCAACACTCAATCCCTTCAGAGACTCTTCGGGCCACTCAAAAATGGTGTGTTCTTCAGAATCGAGAACGTTTTGCTGAAAATGTTGTGACAAGCTGGATAATTCAAGATTGATTTTTTGCAGCTCTTCTTTTTTTTCAGCGCTCAGATGTGCTCCTGCCTGCCGCATATGTTTGAGAAAACGATGAATAACCTCTGCACACGCAGACATTCTGGGATAAGATTTTTGATGTTTCTCAAAAACATTTAATGCCTTTTCAAAAGAATGATATAAGTCAGGATCAAACAGATATTTCATAGAAAATTTTTGCAGCTCTTCTAGCGATTGAGCATGCAAAGCACGCAACTCTTTAGAATGCATGACCCTGTCATAAAGAGAAATCTCGCCCCATAAAACATCGAGATCATATCGAGAACGTAAAAAATGAATAAATGCAGCTTCCACTTCTAGCGGATCTGCGTCTTCAAAGTTGATCTGGCTCCAAATTGCATAAGATTGATCTATTTTTGCAGATAAAAGCGCAAGCTCTTGATACAAAGCAGTCCGCTGTTCTAGTTTATGAAAACGATACATCTGAGTCTCTCCAGCACAATAGCAATAAGTCATCCATGAAAAAAGCATGTAAAATATCCATCGCATGAAAAACATTTCCAAACAACTGGCTATATTTTGATTGTAGTATATCCAAAAAAAACTCTGCCGAACAATGTTCCACGTGGAACATTTTTTCTATTAATCGATCTTTTGTTTTGATAGAATATATAAAATTATTGATTTTTATGAGCTTTATGTTTAGAGAACCAAAGTTTCTTTTAAGTTGTGGTCATTGGCGCCAATGGCCACCGAATAGAAAAGAGCCGATTATTGCATTTTGGGGTCGCTCAAATGTAGGCAAATCATCTTTAATTAATCTCTTAACACAATCTAAAATAGCGCATGTCTCTAAGACTCCAGGAAGAACGCGTCTCTTAAATGTTTTTGAAACGCCGCATCCTGCAACGTTGATTTGCGATCTGCCTGGATATGGATACGCTGAAATGAGTAAAACTGAAAGCCTCGATGTTGCCACTCGCTTAGAACAATATCTCAGAAGTCCACATCAGCCCCATTTACTCTGTTGGCTTGTAGATCTACGCCACGGATTATTAAAAAGTGATCTCGCTATTGCTCCTTTGATGCAAGAATTTTCTCAACATCGAGACCTGCTTGTGATTGGAACAAAATGCGACAAACTTTCAAAATCAGACAAAGCAAAAGCCATTTCACTCTTAGAAAACCAGCTTTCTATGCTGGGATGCAACAGCGATTTATTTATTCCTGTCAGCGCTCTCACCAAAGAAGGCGTAGAAAATCTGAGAGAAGTCTTATCTCAATTTACACAATCTTATTATGCCCAACAATCTCCGACAGAAACCTGAATCTCTAAAGGCACACGTAATAAGACTGCTTGCTCCATGCCTTTTTTAAGCTGAGGTACAACTCTTTCGATCACGCCAGTTGGTATCTCAAAAACCAACTCATCATGCACTTGCATGATGAGTTGCACATCGTATTCTTCGAGGACAGGCTGCAAATCAATCATGGCTTTCTTGATCAGCTCACTTGCGGTTCCCTGCAAAGGCCCGTTGACAGCAGCTCTCCATGACTGTTTATCATTTCGATCTAAAACAATATGCCGACCAAAGAGTGTTTCAACATACCCTTTGATTTGCGCCTGTGCTTTCATCTCTTCCATATAGTTGAAAACTCCAGGATAAATTTCAAAATATCTATCAATCAAATGCTGACACTCACCCACAGACAGTTTCAGTTGCTTCGATAAACCAAAAGCACTCATCCCATAGATTAAACCAAAATTCACTGTCTTGGCTTTCGCACGCAGCTCTGAAGAAATTTGATTGCTAGGAACGCCAAATAAGAACTCTGCTGTTTGTGCGTGAATATCTTCCCCTTTCTCATATGCATCTAAAAGTCTCAGATCTTGACTAAAATGGGCCATTAAACGAAGCTCGATCTGAGAATAATCCATAGAGACCAAGTGACACAACGCAGGTGCAATGACTGCTTTTCGCAATTGTGCACCCTCTTTGCTCCGAATTGGAATATTTTGAATATTCGGATTTGCAGAACTTAAACGACCAGTAATTGTCCCTGTCTGATCATATGTTGTGTGCAATCGACCATCAGCTTGCAAACGGGATAGCCAAGCTTGCGAATACGTAGAACGAAGTTTTTGATAGTGCCGATACTCTAAAATTTTAGGCACCATCGGATGCAAATCTTTGAGCGCGTATAAAGCTTCTTCATTAGTAGAATACTGTCCGCTTGCTGTTTTTTTAGAGGGATTTAAATTCAATTGACTAAATAAAATTGAAGATAACTGCTTAGGGGAATTGATATTAAAATCACAACCAGCATAAGAAATAATTGATGCTCTTATAACCTCTTGCTCTGCATACCAAATTTTATCAAGTTCTTCTATATACTCTTTATGAATTAAAACTCCATGTTTTTCCATTGCGTGCAGAATGGAAATTATAGGATATTCAATGCGCTGTATTGTATCTTTTTGTAAGGGGGTAAGCCCTTTTTCTATCAATTGATCAACCGCTTGAACTAAAGCATAAGAGGCTATTTGCTGTGAAGACAAGACCTCTATGCCGACTTGCCGCTGGTGATAATGTGATAAAATACGATAGTCATGAAATTTTAAAGGCAACATCCCAAAAATCTGCAAAAAAGATTTTGCACATGACAAAACACTCTCTCGAGATCTCATCGCTTGCACAAAAAGCACACCCTCATCACACGGACCAGTCCAAACTGTCCATTGTCCCTGAACACATTGGCCCAATTCCATACGATGATCTGGATACAAAAATATCGAGAGACTCGAAGTGGATTGGAGATCGAAAAATTGATTGAGTGTCTCACAAATGCAGCAATCTTCGCGCTTTAATTGCGGCATAGAGCGCTGCATCATCATCCAGAAACTCTTTAATTCATATTGCTCACAAAATCCTTCTAGCGCCTGATAATCAATTGGACTCTGTACAGGCAGGGTCTCACGATCTAAAGATGCAGGCCATTCAAGATTTTCTGATGGCTGAAACTGAAACAGAGCTCTTGATAAAAAAGCCTGTTCCTGAAAACGCTCAAAATTCACTTTCATTTTTTCTGAAAGCTGATCAAGATGATTATAAATATTATCTAACGATCCGTATTGTATCAAAAGTTTTTGTGCGGTTTTAGGGCCAATAGATGGCACCCCCAAGATCCCGTCTGCACTATCACCAACAAGAGAAAAATAATCAATAATCTGAGATGACTCAATACCATACTTTTCTGTAATGTAAGTCATGCCTAAAATTTCTTTTTTTAAAGGATGGTAAAGAGAAATGCCAGGTGTTTCAAGAAGCTGAAGAAAATCCTTATCAGGAGAAACAATCAAAATATTTTTCTGCAATAAGGCATAATGCCGAGCAACTAAGGCGATCAGATCATCAGCTTCTGTCCCACTTTTTCGAACGATCGGCCATCCTAAAAGACGTGCAAATTCTAAAATGGCGTCAATTTGCATCAATAACTCAGGATCGGGAGTTTTACGATGCGCTTTATATTGTTCAAACAAATGATGCCGATGTGTAGGCCCACGGGCATCAAAAAACAAAACAAAGGGAACTGCTGGATAATCATGCCTCAATTTTTGCAGCATATTTGCAAAGCCCACCAAAGCACCTGTTGGAAAGCCCGTTTGAGTTTTTAAAGGAGGCAATGCATGATACGCTCTGAAGATATAGGATGTTGCGTCAACTAAAAGCAAATCAATCATCTTAAAAAATCCTTACACAAACTATAGCGAAAAGTTTTGAGTCCTAATCGGGCAAAACGGACAGAAATAATATCAGCACCTGGATCGCATGCAATAATTTGTCCATGTCCAAAATATGGATGCTCTAATACAGTATATTGAAAGCCACCATCCATATTTTTTATAGAGCGCTGTGCATGTGCAAGGCTTGTTTTTTGGCTAGAGAAACTCTCATAATGCGAATCCAAATCTTTCAGAAACGGAGTAATTGTGTTATAAATCAATCGGTCATACCGCTGTCTCTGTTGTGCACAAGATAAATACAATTTTTTTTTGGCGCGCGTAATAGCTACGTAAAAAAGTCTTCTCTCTTCTTCAATATCATCATTGCTCAAGCTTTGTTCATGTGGAAAGAGATTGTTTTCCAAACCAATCAGAAAAACATACGGCCATTCTAAGCCTTTAGCGCCATGACAGGTGGATAGTGTCAAAAAAGAGACTGGCTCACTTTCCTGAACAGAGGTATCATCAAGAACATAATCAGACAAAAAGGCGCCGATCTTATCTCTCCGTGAGACAATCTGCGCTTCCTCATCGGCTTGAAATCCCGATTCATAGTCCCTTAAAGCTAAATATAATTGATATAAATTATCAGCCTTATTTTCTCCTTGATCGGTTTTTTCATAAGCACTGAGCAAGTTTGTTTGCGAAACAATCAGTGTGGAAAAATCACAAATGGGCAAAGTTTCCATAAAATTCTCAAGATATTCTAACAGATCTATCAAAGCATGTAAGGCTTTTTGAGTGCTTGCACTCAGACTAGGCAGAACCGCAAGAAGTGCGTCCCAATAGGAAAGGACATGTTCTGCAGCATAAGCCTGTATGATATCTTGAGTTTTTTGGCCAATTTTTCGAGCCGGTTTGTTGATAATGCGCTCTAAAGCTAAAGATTGACGGCGATCAACGAGAACTTGCAAATAACTCATGATATCTCTGATCTCTTCGCGCTCAAAAAAAGGCATGCCTCCTGAAACACGATACGGCCATTGATACTTACGTGCCTCGCCTTCAAAAAGGCGCGATAAAGCGTTGGAACGATAGAGCACTGCAATTTCGCTGTGCAACACACCCTGATGCAAAAGTTTATGTATCTGTTGACACACACCATGGGCTTCTTCATATTCATTTGCATAGATTTTTAAAAATGGCTTTTCAGAATCAGCGTTTGCAGTCCATAATTCCTTACCCAAACGATTTGTATTTTGTGAAATCACTGCGTTCGCAAGAGATAAAATCGAAGGCGTAGAGCGATAATTTTGTTCCAATTTAATTGTCCACAAATTGTCAAGAGACAACGAGAGTGTTCTGATAATGGAAACATCTGCTCCTCTAAATCCATAAATTGACTGATCATCATCACCTACAAAAGTGCCTTTTGCGCCTTTTTTCAGTAAGGCCATAATCCATCGATATTGCATGGGATTTGTGTCTTGAAACTCATCAACTAAAATATGATTCAATTGAATATGGTCTGCATGATGAAAAAATGGACTTTCAAAAAGCTGCACTGCTTTTTCAATCAAGCCATCAAAATCGAGCAAATCATGGGTGTTCAGGTATTCCAAATACTTTTGCACTAGCGCCGTCCAGCGCTCATCTTGAGGCCAAAGATGAGTTTTGTAATAAGATGAAAGGACTCCTAGAGCATGTTTATGCGAAAAAGCATCTTTTTCTACAAAATTTAACTGTCCAAATAAAGACTTGAAAATTTTTTTTTGTTCTGTGGGTGTAATAATCTGAAAAGATGGCTTCAGTCCAACCTCTTGTGCATAACGTCTCAAAAACACATGTGAGATACGGTGAAAAGTCCCTACCGCAATCCGTGCAGCTGAATGCCCTGCAACGTGCTCGAGACGCTCTTTCATCTCTTTAGCAGCTTTATTGGTAAAAGTAACCGCTATAATTGAATGAGGCGCCATACCATGAGAAAGATCGTACGCGATTTTAGAAATCAGCGTCTTTGTTTTTCCAGATCCTGCTCCAGCAAGAATCAACAAATAACGTCCTGCATAAAAGACAGCCTCTTTTTGCTGCGCATTCAGATCATGCACTAACGAAGTCATATTGTCTCGAAATAAGCCATATAGTCAGCTTTTATTGTACCGCTTTAGGCTCTTTTTTGCGAATTTTAGACTCTTAGTGCTGGGCATTAATCCCTGATTCTTTCATCATATAGACGATCGCATCTTTAATGTCTTGTTCTGTGCATTTTACACAATGCCCCTTAGCTGGCATACCTTTATAGCCTTGCAACGCTCTTTGCATAATCAGAGGCCATCCTTGATCATAGCGTTCTTGCCATTGAAGCTGATTCCCAACTTTGGGAGCACCTGCAATACCATTTCCATGACAGGTATGACAGTATTTTTTATACACTGTCACACCTGGAGCTTCTTTCGATGACTGTTCTGGCGGCGATTTTTGTGCAAGATTTCCATCACTGAGAACCACAGGTGCCTGTGCTTGAAATCGTGCAATACTCGCTTCGATAGATAGGTCCTCTTTTTGATGATACGCATACAGAAAAGAACAGCTGAGTAATACAATCCATCTACAAAGCATACAATATCTTCCTTATTCCTATGATTATCCGTGTACAATTCTATCTTCAGAAAAAGTAATATCGGTTTTTGAGCCTTCAATCATGAGAATATCCCCTTCTTGCAAAATGACATCACCCTGAGGCTCTTGGCTGGTACGAATCCCTCTCCGAGTAAAGGATCGAATGACAGCAGGAAAAGATTTTGATTTGACAGTATCTACTGTTTGACCACAAGCAAAACACTCGGCAGAAATCACTACAGCATGTAAAATAGTAGCGCTCATCTCAGGCATGCGCTGAGGTGCCTGATAAAAAAACCTCATCATTTGATAACGATAACTTTTTATATGTGCAATTTTTTGCTGAACCAGATCAACCGGCAAGCCCAATAACAAAAGCATATGCGAAGCGATCATCAACGATCCTTCTAAAGCTTCCGGAATGACCTCTGTAGCACCAGATTGCTGTAATGTTGTCAAATAACGATCATCTCTGGTTCGTACTAAAACAGGGACAGTGGGATGATGTGAGCGAATGAGCTTCAGCATTCTTCGAGCACGATGTGCATCATCAAAAGTAATGACAATCAAACGCGCATGAATTAATCCAGCTGAAAGCAAAGTTTCTTCTTTTGTTGCATCGCCATAATAGATAGGTTCCTGCGCATTAAGAGCCTCAGCCAATCTCTCAGGATCGTTTTCAATCCCTACAAAATCAATATTTTCTTGCTCCAAAAACAAAGCGAGAGATTGGCCTGTGCGTCCATATCCACATAAAATGACATGATCTCGCATCTGTCTGTGATTGACGACATCATCAAGTGCAATAGGTTTTGTTTTGGCCACTTTTTTCAAAAAAATCTGTGCTATTTTTTCGCTTTTTCTAATTAAAATAGGGGCAACACCGATAGAAAAAATGACGACCGAAGTAATAATATTCAATAACTCTGGGCTGAGCAAAGCGCTTGATGTTTCAATCGCCAAAATCGCAAACCCAAACTCGCCTCCTTGCGCAAGAGCAAGACCGGCTTTAAATGCCGTCACGCGATCATGGTTGCCGACAAAGCGCGCCAAAAGATAGACAACGAGTGTTTTAATGACAACGAGCGCGATCACCAAAGAGAAAATTGTATAAAAATGCATAATCAATATGTAAGGTTGCAAATGAATCCCTACAGTCACAAAGAACAATCCCAGTAAGACATCGCGAAACGGCTGAATATCGCTTTCTATCTGATGAGCATACTGTGTCTCGGCTAACATTACCCCTGCTAAAAAAGCACCTAGCTCTTTGCTCAGCCCAACCATGTCCGTCACAGCACCTGATAAAAGTGCCACTAGTAAGGTTGCGAGCATAAAAAGCTCTGAGGATTTTGCAGAAGCAACAATATGATACAAAGGACGCAAAATAAATCGCCCAGCTACTAAAAGGCCTGAAACAACTAAAATGGCTGTTGGGAGCAAAGTGTACAAATCAGACGATGAAAACCCAGCATGTTGCCCAGCTTCGCCCAAAGAAGGAATAATAATTAAAAATGGAACCGCGGCTAAATCCTGAAATAATAAAATACTTAAAACTAATTGCCCATATCGCGACTGCAACTCTCCCTGCTCAAGCAATTGCTTTGTCACAACGGCAGTAGAAGACAAGGTTAAGGCTCCAGCAACAGCAATCGCGCCACCAAGAGACAAGCCAAATCCATAAAAGCCTATCCCAATAATAATAAGAGTCGTGAGTAAAACTTGACCGCCACCAAGAGTAATCAGATTTCTTCGCATAGAGATCAGCTTTGGAACCGATAGCTCCAGCCCAATCATGAATAACAAAAACACGACTCCAAATTCAGAAATCGTTTCTAACTCAGGGCGAGCTTGAACAAAACCTAACCAATTAGGAGAAACCAACATCCCTGTTAATAAGTATCCCAAAATTGCAGGCAAAGAAAACTTGCGCAATAACGACACTGAGAACACACTGATCAGAAGAATGATTAATAGGTCTTGAAACATTATGCTTTTCTCCCGAGAGGTCTTAGAATCATAGGTAATTGTGTGATTATACCATAAATTGTCTCTTATCGATCGCATCCAAGAGATATTAAGTTGATATAAGAAGGCACGATCTAATATAATGATAGACAAAAGCTTCAGATTCAGCGATGTTCTCAACGATAATCGTTGTTTCCGATTTTTCAGGTGAAAAATCGAAATGAAGCGAAAGTTTATGATTAGAATCTTATCTAAACTGCTATGTATTGTATCGTTGAAACAGACTATTTTCAATTTGATGAGGCACACTCATAACAGCCCATCTTTTTGAAAAACATATACTTTCTCAAGAAGAGCTTATCCCTCTTCCGATCCTGCTGTTCAAGGAGATATTATGAGACCATTAAATTTATACCTCGTAGGGCCAATGGGTGCAGGAAAAAGCACAATCGGAAAACACCTGGCAAGAGAGCTAAATATTGAATTTTATGACACAGATCAAGTCATTGAAGAACGCTCTGGAGCTGATATTGGCTGGATCTTTGATGTTGAAGGCGAAGATGGCTTTCGTAAAAGAGAGCGCAAAGTTATCGATGAACTATCGCAACGCGTAGGCATTGTTTTGGCAACAGGTGGCGGAGCTATTTTAGATCCTGAAAACAGGAATCGTTTAGCAGCACGCGGAACAGTCGTATATTTATATACAACAGTTGAACAACAAATGAAAAGAACTATGCGCGACAAACGTAGACCAGAATTACAACAAGAAAATTTTGGATCTGACGACATGCTTGAACTCATGCAAGAACGTGACCCGCTCTACAGGGAAATTGCAGATATTATTGTAGAAACAGATGGAAGAACAGTACGCTCAGTTGCTGCAGAAGTCATTCGCATGTTGGATGAAGTAATGAGTTAACCGCTAGTAACATTCCGCTAAAATAATCAACTGACTCTTCGAGCCCTGATCATAATGAAAAAATGGAATTAGGGCCTGAGGTAGTATTTTCAAAAACGACAAAGACCCCTGATCATGGACCCAGCTCCACTGCCCAGCACTGCCTAAAAATACAAGCTGATTTCTTTCAATAGGGATTTTGGTTTTCAACACATTAGATTGACTTGGCATCGCATGATTATCCAACGACCTTAATGACATTTTTTGAGAAAGCTCCAATTCTAGTGCCAATCCACTTTGGCCCTCTTTATAGATTTGTAGGACCAATGTGAGGTCTATTTGCTGAGAATTTTGCGCCTGATTTCCCGACAAACGAAAATCATCACATAAATGCAGAAACGATTTCTTTCCTGTTTGTGTCACAAGACGCGGGCTAGCAATGAGCGTCACACCATGGGTACGCTCCATCTCTAGCAATAATGCTGCGATGCCTTCTTTCCAATTTTTCAGAACATGTGCACTTTCATACAGAAGATGAGATAAAAAATTTTCAATTTCATGCTCCTGCACAACCAAACAATATAACGTAATTGTATAAGTTGGCTTGGGAACATCCATCAGCTGAACCCACGACTCTAAAAGACTCAAATCGTTTTGATTCGAAGCAATCAACAATAAAGATGCACTTTGCTCTATAGGACAAATCCTACATTTAGTACAGGGTAATTTAGAAGCTTGTGTATACTCATGCGCTGCAGTGTGTTGCAACACATAGGACTTAGAATAGGTTCTGTTGAGATTTTCTTTCAATTGATTTCGCATTGCAGGCTCAGCGCAAGACAATGAAAGTAGCATGAAAAACGATATTATCCTCCTGAGGATAACAAGACCATGAAGAATCCAGAATCGTATTGTGATCTTCAAGAAATTGAAAAAATTTTGCATATTCACTGCGCGGTACAATCCATTTGAGGGTCCATTTGTGTTCCATCATATCTATATGCGATTTTGAAGGGAGCTGCATCTGACAGGTCACCAAGTTTCCACCATAAGACTCAAGCACCCCTGAAAATATTTCACAATGCTGATCGGCATTTTCAGCGTAATTCCAACTCAAGAGAAACAACGCTGTCAGAATTTTTATGATCAATTTTTAATATTTTATAGTGATAAAGCTCCTGAGGCCAGAGTATTGTGATTACAGAGAAATCACAAGGTTTTTCTATAAGCATTTCACAAAAATATTTTTCTTTTTTCATAGAAAGTTTTTTTAAAAAACAACAAGAAGGGACATCGGTCTCTATCCGATCTATGACTTTTAAAGAGCATTGATGCTTTTTTATATATGCATAGCGTCGATTTTTCTGTAACTGTTGATTATATGATGTTAACTGCTCTTGATGTTTTACAGAATCCGACAAAGGTCTCTCTTTTTTTTTCAATGAGGAGAGCAAGCCTGCTAAAAAAATACCAATCACAATATAAACAACTATAAAAACAAAACGATAAAAAGATTCGTGTTTTTTAAACATGATTGTATTTCTCAGATCATATGGCATCGCTCACACAAAGCGATGCCATCCTTCTCCACAGAGATGTGCGCTTGTTAAGAAAACATCCGCAAAGCCTGATCAAATTTTGAAGACTTGATATAACGTAAATTCACTCAAAAAACCAATCACCAATGTGACACGTCATTTTAATTATTTTAAACGGTCCCCAGCACCTTTAATGGACTGCAAATCAATAAAATAACGAGACAACTCGGAATACAAATCGTGGAAAGATTTTTTCTTTTGCCGATCCTGAGCCATAGGATTTTGAGATAAAGCATTTTTTTTGTGCGAGAGTGGAGTTTCTGAACATCTGTCTGCCAGAATCACAACATGATTATTACGCACTTCTACAATACCACCTAAAGTGAAAAATTGATGCTTTTTTTCATGCTGCTGATATTCAATCACGCCTTGCAAGACTGATGCGATAAATGGTGCATGGTCTTTTAAAATACCCACCTGTCCTGCAGGACCAGAAAACTTTATAAAATCAATATTCGCTTCTAAAAAGACACCCTGTAGAGACACGACAAGCAATCGTAGCATTAAGCGGTCTCCATTAATTTAGCTTTTTCAAAAGCTTCCTCAATTGAACCTACCATATAAAAAGCCTGTTCAGGAAGATGATCAGCATGCCCTGCCAAAATAGCCTCAAAACCAGTAATCGTTTCTTCTAAGGTCACGTATCGCCCTGGAGTTCCAGTAAAGACCTCAGCAACAAAAAATGGTTGTGATAAAAACTTCTGAATTTTTCTGGCACGATAAACTAGAATTTTATCTTCAGCGGAAAGTTCGTCCATTCCTAAGATCGCAATAATATCTTTCAGCTCTTTATAACGTTGTAAAACACCCTGTACAGAACGCGCCACCTGATAATGACGCTCCCCTACAATCAAAGGATCAAGTTGGCGAGATGTAGAATCTAAAGGATCGATCGCAGGATAAATACCTAATTCAGCGATTTGACGAGATAACACAATTGTGGAATCCAAGTGCGCAAATGTTGTTGCAGGGGATGGATCTGTTAAATCGTCAGCCGGTACATACACGGCCTGTATTGAAGTGATAGAACCCGTTTTTGTAGAAGTAATCCGTTCTTGTAAGCGTCCCATTTCCTCAGCTAAATTTGGCTGATAACCCACAGCAGATGGCATACGCCCCAAAAGTGCCGACACCTCTGTACCCGCCAAAGTGTATCGATAAATATTATCAATAAACAACAAAACATCTTTTTCTTGATCACGAAAATGTTCTGCAATGGTCAGTCCGCTGAGCGCAACGCGCAAACGCGCTCCGGGTGGCTCATTCATTTGACCATAAACCAGGGACACCTTCGATAAAACATTAGATGCCTTCATCTCATGATAAAAATCATTACCCTCTCTGGTACGCTCACCTACCCCAGTAAAGACAGAACAGCCATTATGAGCAACAGCGATATTACGAATCAGTTCCATCATATTCACTGTTTTACCAACTCCTGCACCTCCAAAAAGCCCCGCTTTCCCGCCCTTCACAAGAGGAGCAATCAAATCGATCACTTTAATCCCTGTCACAAAAATTTCGACCGAAGCTTGTAAGGATTCATATGCAGGTGGATCTTGATGAATACTTCTTTTTGGCCCATCGATGGGTCCTTTTAAATCAATAGGATCGCCCACAACATTTAAAATGCGACCTAATGTCCCTTCACCAACGGGCACTTCTATCGGACAACCGCGTGAAATCACAGTCATGTCTCTTTGTAAACCATCTGTAACACCGAGGGAAATTGCCCGAACAACCCTATCTCCCATAGAGGACTGAACCTCTAGTACAACTTTCTCTTTTTTGTCTGTTTGCACATCCAAAGCATGATAAAGTAAAGGTAAATCTCCTTCTGGAAACTCAACATCGACAACAGCACCGATAATCTGTTTAATGCTCCCTTTAACCGACATATTTCTTCTCCTAACATGATACAGCGGATGCGCCGCTAATAATTTCTATAATTTCTTGAGTAATAGACGCTTGCCTAGCCTTGTTATAACGCAACCTCAAATCTTGAATAAATCGCTGTGCATTATCTGTTGCTGCTTTCATTGCAACCATTCTAGCTGCCTGCTCTGACGTATAATTTTCCAAAACAGCCTGATACAAAACAGATTCCAAATACCGAATAAGAATGATGTTCAGAAGGTCTGAAGAATTTTCATCAAAAATATAGGACGTCTCATGGGTCATTTGTGAAGAAAATTTTTCATGCTGTAAAGGAATGAGCTGCTCTAATATAGGCTGTTGAGTGATGGCATTTTTAAAGACATTAAATGCGAAAACAATTCTATCTACAACACAACTTTCATACATATCAATGATCACACCCAAGAGCGCTATCAAGTCTTCCAGTGATGGAGTATCATCCATATGGTCTAACGATAAGGGAATATCCACATCTGCATGCTTAAAAAAATTAATCGCTTTGGACCCAACTGGAACCACCAACACTCTACGCCCTGCAGCCTGTTGCGCAATGATATCCTTCACAACCTGTTTAAACAAGTTGTTATTTAACCCTCCACATAAGCCTCTTTTGGAAGAAAAAACAAGATATAATATTGCATTCGGTTCACGCTCTTGCAATAAAGAATGACTCAGATCGCCTTGTTGCACCAAATGAATAAGAAGTTTTTGGATCTCATTTTTATAAGGGCGAGCACAAAGCATTGCATCTTGTGTCTTCTTGAGCTTAGATGCAGCCACAAGCTGCATCGCTAAAGTGATTTTTTTTGTATTTTGAATTGAGCGAATTTTTGAACGAATAACCTGTTGTTTACTCATGCAAAAACTCCTTGCTCTTTTGCATCGCTTAAAATTGTTTCTAAATTTTTTATTGTTTCTGGGGTGTATTGAGGATGCGCTGTAATTTCATCTACGATTTTTTTGTAATGATGAATTGCAAATTCATAGAGACGATTCTCAACAAAAGAAATTTTGTCTTTTGGCACGCTATCAAAAGCACCCTTTTCCAGTGAAAAAAGCATCAATGCTATTAAAGAAACAGCTAATGGCTGATATTGTTTTTGTTTTAACAACTCAACCACTCTCTCTCCACGATCTAATTGTTTTTTTGTTGCATCATCTAAATCAGAAGCAAACTGCGCAAATGCAGCAAGCTCGCGATATTGTGCAAGAACCAATCTCACTTTAGATCCTAATTTTTTTATTAGGTCAGTTTGGGCAGCCCCACCGACTCGCGAAACAGATAAACCAGGATTCACTGCAGGGCGAATGCCTGCGTAAAACAAATCAGTTTCTAAAAAAATCTGACCGTCTGTAATAGAAATCACGTTCGTAGGAACAAACGCTGAGACATCTCCAGCTTGGGTTTCAATAATGGGTAATGCGGTCAAAGAGCCTGTTTTCACCGCTAGAAAATCTGGACCTTGTGTTCTTTGAATATATTCAATAGAAACACGTGCTGCTCGCTCTAATAAACGTGAATGAAGATAAAAAATATCTCCAGGATATGCTTCTCTTCCAGGTGGCCGACGCAATAACAAGGAAATCTGACGATAAGCCCATGCATGTTTTGTGAGGTCATCATAGATAATCAATGCATCTTCACCGCGATCGCGAAAATACTCACCCATAGCACATCCTGCATATGGAGCAATATACTGCAAAGCTGCTGAATCTGAAGCACTCGCATTAACAATGACCGTGTTCGCAAGAGCACCATACTCTTTCAGCTTTTGTTGAATATAAGACACGGTAGAGTTTTTTTGACCAATAGCAACATAAACGCAACGAACACCACTACGTACCTGATTAATAATCGTATCAATTGCTATTGCTGTTTTTCCAACTTGACGATCACCAATAATCAACTCTCTTTGTCCAAGACCAACTGGTACCATAATATCGAGCGCCTTAATCCCTGTAGGCAAAGACTCGGAAACAGAAACACGATCAATAACACCAGGTGCTGGTCGCTCTATTTCTAAAAAATCATCAGCGACAATCTCGCCAAGCCCATCAATCGGCAGGCCCAAAGGATTGACAACACGTCCCAAAAGACTCGGTCCAACTGGGACCTTTAACAGCTCTTCACTGCTATATACAATATCTCCCTCTTTGATTTCAGAGCTATCCCCTAAAACCATCAAACCAACATTGTCATATTCTAAATTCATAACAAGAGCAAGAATTTTTTTATCGCCGATAAAGACCTTTTCAGCAACCATTGCCTGTCTGAGGCCATAAGCCACAACGATAGAATCGGTCATTTTTAAAACATAGCCAACTTTTTGTAATTTCAGATTTTCATCAAGCTCTTCAATGTTTTTTTGCAAAGCCAATGCAATATCTTCTGCGTATGATTTCATTATAATTATCCTTTTTGCAAGATATACAAATATTGTTTTAAACGGCTCAAAGCACGCATATCGAAATATAAGTCGCGCCATTGTGCGACAAAACCTGCCCCCATAGATGGGGTGAATTGGTGATAAACCTCAAAATTCCAACCACGTGCATCATGGCTCTTATGGAAAAAATTCCGAATTTTTTCGATGGTGTTGACATTTAATACATTTTCAGAGCTCACTAAAATCAGACCACAACCAAGATCATCTTCAAGCCGAACTAAAAAGGCACGCAAGACATCTAATCGCTCCTGAGGCTGAAAAATTTTTGCAAAGACACAAAAAAGTTCTTTACGATCTTGGCCAAGATTTGGAAACACCCTCTCTAAAATCAGCTCATTTTCATGCTCAGAACGCTCTTTTTTAAAAAATTGCTGAACAAAAGGATCTGTAAAAAACTCCAAAAATCTCCAAACCAACGAAAGATCTGTTACAGAAAAATTCATATCTTTTTTTTGGTGATAAAGTCTCTTTGCACAAGCCCATGTATTCATAACCATCTCTTAATGTCTATCATTAAACGAATCCACCAAAACTTGCTCTAACGACTGATGCACTACTGTTGAATCATCGGCCAAAACCTTAGATAAAACACCCTCAACTAAAGAAAGATAATGCATCTGCGCTTGTTTTAAGAACTCTGCTCTGACTCTATCTTGTTCTGCAAGAATTTGCTTCTGGCTCTCCAAGCGCAACGATTCAATTTCTCGTTTATGTTCGTTTTTTAAAATTTCCAACTCAGCCTCTGCTTGTTGCAGAATGTGATAGGATTTCGCTCGAGCATCGTTCATCATTTTATCTGCTTCTTTACGTGCCGTTGCCAACAATAAACGCCCCTCTTCGGCAGAAGCCAAGCCATCCCGAATTACGGACTGGCGTTCTTCTAAAACCCCGGAAAAAAGCGGCCATAATGAACGCTTCACAAAAACATAAAAAATAGAAAATATAACTAATTCAACCGCAAAGGTTGCGTTTATATCCATAAAATCAAATCCTCGGCTTTATCATATCCTAATATACTAGCCGATCGCTTTGACCAGTGTGCTTACAAATGGATTAACCACAATCACATAAATCCCCAAAGAAAGACTCAAAATCACCGCAGCATCGACAAGAGCAGCAATCACAAGCAAACGACCAAACAATGTTCCTTCAGCCTCAGGTTGGCGAGCTGCACAATCTAAAAAACGCGATCCTAAATAAGCCAAACTCATTGCTCCGAAAACCGCAGGAATAGCAATCATAAGCGCAGCAGCATAAGAAACAGAAGCATTGAGCTGAGCAATCAGCTGTAATACGGAAACGCTTGTAGCAAGATCTGACATAATAAACTCCTAGAGAAAGACAAATTAAACGATTAATGATCAAGAGCCAGGCTAAACCCGATCACTGTTAACATCATAAAAACAAACGCCTGCAGATAAACAATTAAAACATGAAACAAAGCCCAAATAAAAACACCGACCGATCTGACATAAAATGGGCTAACAGAAAGCAGAACAAAGACAAGCTCTCCAGCAAAAATATTCCCATATAAACGCATAGCCAGTGATAAGATTCTTGCGAATTCCTCAATGATTCTCAGCATGATATTCGCTGGAAAGGCCGACAACCCCAAGGGATGAGCCACCCATCCATAGAGATAATGCAAAAAACCATGAGCCCTCACAGTAGAGACCTGGATCACAAAAAAGACAAGAACAGAGAAGGCTAAAGTCACATTTAAATCTGCAGTGGGTACAATTTTAAAATTTTTACCTAGATGTGCCCAATGGGCAAAATGATGCCCGAGAGATGTGGGTAACAAATCCATGAGATTAAAGGTAAAAATAGAAAAAAATACAGTTAATCCTAGTGGACCAATCAAATGCACATAACGGGGAGAAGCGGCATGAGCAGCCTTATAAACAGCTTCTACTCCAATCTCGAGAATATTCTGTGCTCCAGCAGGTTGCAGTTTTAGCCTCTGGCCAACAGCATACATTATCAAAGAAAGTGCTGCTAACAGGAAAGAACTCACAAGCACCGTATCCAAATGAATAACAAGAGCATGATCAAAAACATAGAAAGTATGCCGCAAGTTTTCTAAGTGTTGTCCTATTTGATCAGTCAAACTGACCTCAGTTCCTGTCATACACTGACCTCTGTGCTCGAAGATAATAAAATTGTAAAGCGATGTTTATCGTAACGAAGAGAAGTACAAAAATCAATAGAAAAAACAAAGATACACGCTCAGATAAAAAAATGCTGACGCATGAAAAAAAAATCATTTTCAAAAAAAATTGCTTTACTAAAAAAGAGACTACTGCTCGCTTTTGAAGGTGGACACGAAAAGAAATTTGTCCATATAGATAAAAAGCCATCAGGGCCAGCATGCAGACTAACATATTATTAGATATCAAATAAAAACCATATCAGGATAGCAAATTTCTCAAATGATTCAAATTAAAAATCATCAAAAACATGAAACAAGCCAAGTTTTTCCAACAAACTGATGAGTACCTCATGATTTTCAAAGGAAAAAATCAATCGCCCTTTCTGATCGCCCTCAAAACGCAAATCAACAGGCGTAAGAACACGATCTTGAATTTTTGTCGCCAAGTGATTGGCATATAAATCATTTTCATGAGTATGATTGATTTTTTTCTGCGTATCTTTTCTTTTTTTCAGATGATCTTCTAGCTGTCGAACACTCCATTGTTTCTTGACAATACATTTCAAAAGCTCTTTTTGATCAGGTTTAGAGAGAGAGGCTAAAATTTTTGCATGCCCTTCAGAAATTTTGTCTGTATTCAAATACTCCAAACCGAGCGGATCTAGCTTTAAAAGACGCAAGGTATTGGCCACCTGACTACGAGATAAACCGAGCTTATCAGCCAGCTCATTCTGCTTCCACCCGAAATGCGCGACTAACTCCGAAAACGCCTCAGCTTTTTCAACCGGTTTCAGATCTTCTCTCTGAATATTCTCTACAATTGCAGCTAAGGCAGTTTGTGTATCATCCCACGGACGAATAATCACAGGCACTTCTTTCAAATTCGCGACTAAAGCAGCACGATATCGACGCTCTCCTGCAATAATATCAAACCCATTTTTTAAATTAGGCCTCACAATGAGCGGTTGTACAAAGCCATTTTCCAAAATCGATTGTGCGAGTTCCAAAATTTTATCTTCATCAAAAAATTTACGAGGCTGCAATACAGAAGGTTGAATTCTCTTGATTGCTATCAATCGCACAACTTCTTGGATAGAAGCCTGTGCTGGGGCTGCTTGCAAAACAACTCCCCCTGAGGGCTCTTGAAAGAGATCGTGTATTTTCTCACTCAAACCTTTTTTCATTATAAACCCCTTGTATTTCAATCAAAATACACTTTTTTCATCATAAATTTTTTTCTTTGTGTCTTTTTTGGAATGAATTTTTTTTAGTAATTCGCGTCCAAGATGCTGAAAAGACATTGCAGCTACGCAAAACGGATCGTACAACTCTACTGGCAATCCTTCAGATGGAGCCTCAGCAACCCTCACACTCCGAGGAATAATTGTTCTAGCAAGATATGAAGAAAAATGCTCTTGTAAATAAGCCCAAATCTCTCTTGCTAAAATACTGCGTTTATCAACCATATTAAACACAATAGACAAGATCTCCGGTGCCTGCTTTTGAGTCTCTTGAATATACTGAATTGTGTTCATTAAATCTTTCAAACCCTCTAGACCAAGAAAACCACACTCAATAGGTACAACAAGATAATCACTGGCACAAAAAACAGCGAGAGTTAAAGGAGACATAGAGGGAGCACAATCAAAAATAACAAAATCGTAGTGTTCCCACTGAGTTCTATGCATCAAAATTAAAGCCGGATCGGAAAAAACAGAATAATACAATGAATTATCAGCAGGCAAAATATCTAAATGCGCATCCCATGCAGTGACAAATGCCCTCAAATTACCTGATTCAATCCACTTTCCTAAATGGACATTTGAGTTTTTTTTCAAACCAAATGCAGTCGTTGTATTGCCCTGTGGATCGGCATCAATAAGCAAAACTCTTTTTTTTCTAGAAAGGACATAAGACAAGTTCACACTTAATGTCGTTTTCCCTACACCGCCCTTGTGATTAGCAATGGCTATCACTTTCATTTCTGACCACCGTTCGGCCACAGATCCTTTCTTTATTGTAGCGCAGAGATTTGCACAATGTGGCGAGAAATATCTAAAAAAGGATGATTTAAAACAACCAAATCCGCTTTCCAGAGACTGCAATTTAAATTCTTTAACTCTTCGTCAATAGAAGATCGTAAAGCCTTAAACAGCCAGAAAACTGTTTTTTTCGAACGAATCGCTGAGCATAAATCAATCAGGTCCACACAGGATGTCATAGCACGAGAAATAACCAGATCAGCACGGCCCTTAAGATCTTCGCAGCGATTATTCAGAATATGCACATTATTCAGACCCAATAGCTTTGTTGCTTCACTTAAAAAATGACATTTTTTAGGACTTTTTTCAACAAGAAAAAACTCCCTATCTGGACAAGTCATAGCCCACAAGAGCCCTGGCAAACCCGCACCTGTCCCAATATCATAAATCATACGATACGCAGGATCTAATGGCCTATCGAGCGGTAGAAGACTATCAATGATATGATGAGAAACAATTCTATCTAAATCTTGTTTGCGTCCAATTAAGTTGCATTTTTCATTATGGATCTGTAAAAGATCAATATATTGATAGATTTTATTCGCACGAGGGGTCTCGATATTAAGCTGCCCTAAAAAGAGATCAAGAATCTCGTTCTTCATGTTCATGTGTCCTTGAATAGTTTAAAATAGCTGCATAGAGAATCGAGAGCGCGGCAGGAGTCATACCAGAAATGCGCGAGGCATTCTCCAAATTGACAGGTTGAAATTTCGCAAGTTTTTCTTGAATTTCTTTTGATAATCCAGGAATCACTTGCTTATACAAGCCCAACGGAATATTTAAATGCCCCCATTTTTCAATGCGCTTAGTCTCTTCTTCTGTGCGCGCGCTCAATCCCTGATAGAGCGTATCGGCATAAAGTGTTTTAATGAGCTCACTGGATTTTGCAAGATCAAAAATTCCAGAATCAGAAACGATTTTTTCTGTTAAAGACAACATTTCAGGAGTTGGAATTTGTGAACAGGTGAAAATATCGATTAGACTTTTATCCCGTCTGAGAGGAAGCGCATACTTTTCTGATAAAGTACTAAGCGCTGGTAAATCAACTGCCTTAAGCGATTGTAAATAAGCTTTTAAACGCTCTAAGTCACACAACTTGTCTTGCAAGATTTGATAACGCTCTGACCCAACCAGACCCCAATCATACCCCTGCAAAGTCAGCCTTCTATCAGCATTATCTTCACGAAGCGTCAGTCGACACTCACTACGCGAAGTAAACATGCGATATGGCTCAGTGGTTCCTAAAGTCGTGAGATCATTAATCATCACTCCGATATAACTTAAACGTCTATCAAAAATATGACTTTTACCCGACAAAGAAAGTACTGCGTTTAATCCAGCAACCAAACCTTGCGCAGCGGCTTCTTCGTAGCCAGTTGTACCATTAATCTGTCCCGCACAGTAGAGGCCTTTGATTTTTTTACTTTCTAATGTGGGATAGAGTCCTGTTGGATCGAGATAATCATATTCAACCGCATACGCATAGCGAGTAATTTTGGCTTTCTCAAAACCATGAATTGTGCGCACGAACGCTTCTTGCAAAACAGCGGGAAGAGAGGTAGAAATACCATTTGGATAGATCTCAATAGAATCTTTTCCTTCTGGCTCAATAAAAACTTGATGACATAGTCTGGTCTCAAAGCGCACAACTTTGTCCTCAAAAGAGGGGCAATAACGAGGGCCTTTTGCCGCAATCAAACCACCATACATAGCGGTTTGATCTAAGTTGGCCTTTATGAACGCATGCGTAAGCTCTGTTGTGTGTGTAATAAAACAGTCAATTTGTTTTGGATGCTGCTCGATCGATCCCAAAAATGAAAATGCCTTGCGATTGTGATCTCCTGGCTGGCTCTCAAAAAGATCGTAATTTAAAGAGCGCTTATCGATTCTCGGAGGCGTCCCTGTTTTTAAACGACCTATAGGCAGGCCTTTTTCAAGAAGCTTTTTCGCCAGAGGCAAAGAGGGCGCTTCACCACCTCGACCACCAGAAATAATCTCCGATCCACAATACAACCGTCCACCTAAAAATGTTCCAGTTGTTAAAATCACTCGAGGAGCGAGAATTTTTTTACCCCACTGTGTCAATACGCCCTGCACAGCGCCATCATTAGTCAATAGAAGATCAATGATTTCTTGCTGTAATAAAGTGAGTCCTTCAGTATTTTCAACTTCATATCTAATGAAAGCACGATACAGACTCCGATCAGATTGCATTCGTGTTGACTGTACAGCTGGGCCCTTAGATGAGTTCAGGGTTTTCATGTGAATACATGCATGATCGGCTGCTCTTGCCATAATACCATCAAGAGCATCGATTTCTCTTACAAGATGTCCTTTAGCAATTCCACCTATTGCTGGATTACATGACATGAGCCCTATAGTCTCTATATTTTGAGTGACAAGCAAAACCTGCGCATCGAGCCTAGCCGCAGCTAAAGCAGCCTCAACACCAGCATGGCCGCCACCGATCACAATCACATCAAAATCAAATAATGGTGCACCCATAATCTATTTTCCTATACAAAACTGGGAAAAAATTTTTCCCAAAATATCATCTTGCGTCACTTTATCATTGAGGGTATTTAAGCTCTCTTGCGCCAATCTCAAATACTCGGCTGCAATTTCAACCGCCATAATATGTTTGAGTGCATTTTGAGCATGTGATATACAATCCATCAATGCCTCTTTATGCCTTGCACATGCCAAAAATCCCGTTTCAGGCTCATTTTTCATAGAAAAGGCAGAGCATAAATCCTCAATCCAAACACCTAAACCCTCTTGGTTTTTTAATGAAAAAGCAAAGACGCCGTTAAAGCCATCTACACAGGGTCGCCGCCCTGTCTTTTTTTGAGATAAATCAGTTTTATTTAAAAGCAAATATTTAATTGCATAAGGATTTAATGTGATTTCAGGCCACAAAAGGTCTAAAGGTTCACTATCATCTGCAAGATACACAACAACCTGTGCTTTTTCCAGAGTTTCCTGAGTTTTTTCTATACCACGTTGCTCAACAGGACAAGCTGTCTCTCTCAGCCCTGCCGTATCGCAAAAAGTAAAATGAATCCCCCCCAAAACAGCGCGATGTTTCACCACGTCTCGTGTTGTACCAGCCTGATCATGCACAATTGCGACATCATCTCCCACTAAACTGTTTAGCAAAGAAGACTTACCCGCATTTGGGCGCCCCACCAGTGCCACAACAATTCCCTGAGAAAGCATCTTCTGTGAATCCAATACCTTCACACTGTGAGTGATTGTTTCTATCCAACTTTCGAGCTGCGTGCGACAGAGCATTAATGAGTGATTTTGCACATCATCCTGATCGGAAAAATCAATAATACTTTCTAACTGAGAACGAAAACCACTTAAAGTTTGTATAATTTGCCTAATTTTGAGCTGGGTACCACCAGCTAAGACATGCTTAGCCTGATAAAGAGCTGTCTCATGTTGTGCGGTGAGCAATTGGCCAATCGCCTCTATCTGATTTAAATTATACTTATTATTCCAAAAGCTGCGATAAAGAAACTCGCCCGCTAAGGCCACTTTCACACCTAAAGAAACCCAGTATTCTAAAATCTTTTTTCCTATCAGAGGGTTCCCATGAATATGAAATTCGACCACATCCTCGCCAGTTGCGGATTTCGGCCCAGGGAAATAGACAACTAAGGCCTCATCAATGGCAGCACCTGCGATCCAAACGCTGCTCAAGGTCATATAACGAGGCCGGAAAAATTTTTTATGTGTTGTCTGTAGCGCGATGTGTAAAGCATCGGGTCCACTCATTCTCAGAATCAGCAAGGCGGATGGCTGATCCAGAGATGATGCAGAACTTGCTATAGTTGTATCAAGACGATCGAGAAATTCCATGAGAAAAACGACTATACCCTTCTTGTATCAGGGAAAATGTATTATTGATAATCCAATATAACACAAGTCCTGATGGAAATGTGAGTGATAATACAGCAAAAATATAAGGCATTGCACCAAGAACCAATGCCAGATCTGGATTAGGAATTTTTGCTGAAATTTTTTGCTGAGCAACACCAGTGAATAACAGCAAAACCGCAAGAATATATGTCTGATCAGGCGCAGAGAGATCTGGGATCAAGGTAAAAAACGATGATTGTCTCAAAACAATCGATTCCATTAACAAGCTATAAAATCCAAATAAAACAGGGATTTGAATCAATGGATTCACGATTGTAGCAAAAAAGACTGAGAAATAATTAATCTTTTCTCGACGATGCAGTTCTAATAGCGCTTTGTTATATGCCAAATCATCGGAAATTTCTTTGCGCAGTTTTTCTTGTTTAGGAGCCAAAGATTGAAGCTTTCTTAAAGTCCCTTGATGTGGCGCAGAGATTGCAAAAATAGCGATACGAATCGCTAAGGTTAAACAAATAATTGACAAACCCCAATCACCTATAAAATCTTTAAACACCGTGAGCGCAGAAAGTAGAAAATTACAAACAGGCCAAAAGAACCCAAAATCAATCACATAAGGCAGATGAGTCTCAACTTGCATCAACAAGTTTTTATCTTCAGGGCCGGAATAAAGCTCGGCTTTTAAGGTATAGAGCGTATTGGGTTCTAATAGCAGCAAATCAGAGACTGAGCCTGCAACATAGGTTTCTTTATTCGAGCCTGTATTTTGATAGTATCGAGAGTAATAACTAGACAAGAAATCGTTTTTTTGAGCTGTTGCAAAATAACGCTGTGACATCGAGAACCACCCCTGCGCAGAACGCTCTGCAAAGGGTTTGGTTTTCTTGTACCCAGAAAATGGGTATTTACTATATTTTGTACTGTCCGTGTGAAATGATGCGCCCTGAAACATGCGAAAGCCCTTTTCTGTTCCGGAGATGAGCGCCGCATCCGTATTTCTTAATTCTGAGTAATAAGCCGCTTTAAAGCTTTCTGACGAATTTGAGTGAATTACAATCTCTTTTGTGAGCAAATATGCATTTTCTGAGTGATATAGGATTTCCAATATCACGCCTTGTGCGTAATGTTTCTGAATTTTTAAAGTATACTCATCAATGAGTTGAAAGGTTGTTTCTACTGGATCAGGTTTTGTGTGAGCCCCTGTATCATCTACAAATAGTAGCTGCTCTGCGAGGTATTGATTTCCAATCTCACCTTGGAAAAGCGTATTGATTTTTTCTGGACTATCTTTCGCTATTGGATAATTTTTCAATTCGCACTGGACAAGATTACCTGTTTTGATATCAAAGTGCAGAGTGCTTTCTTGACGATCCCAAGTATATAAAGCGCTTTTTTCAATTTTTTGATCAATTGCAAAAGGAGCATCTATAGCATTCATGGGATCGGGGGAATATTGTGAAGAAAATGTTGTCAGACCCAAATAACCTAGTAGCATTTGCAAAAAAGAAATCACTACAAAAAAGAAAACAAATTGTTGTACAAATTCCCAGAAATTTCGTTTCGTACTCATAAATAAATTCCTTTTCTTATTTTGGTAAGTTATTCAGCAACATCGTTTTTGCTAATGACAGATGTAAAGCAACATCGTTTTTGGACATTTTTTGTATCGTTTTAACGTAAATTCGCAGATGGTTGATCTGACAAAAATGACGGAAAACTCGTTTGATTCTATTTCTCAAAACAGCGCTTTTTACATGTTTTTTTTTAATACTCATTAACAAAGCGGGGGCTTTGTTAAATGTGTTTTTTTTCATTTCAACACTCCCTGTTGAGAGCATGTGCGGGAGTGTTTGTTGATTTGGTTTCACAAAAAGTGTTGTTTATGAATGCTTATCACTGGCTGTTAGATTAACTCGGCCTTTTCTACGACGTGCGCTGAGGATCGCTCTTCCGTCTTTGGTTTTCATGCGTGCTCTGAAGCCTTGTTTTTTCAGTTTTCTTAGAATGGTAATTCTTGCTGTTGTAACGCTCATTTTCTCAATTCCTACGATAGTATTGCAATTTCAATAGTTTCGATTTTCGTAACAATTTTCATTGATAAACTTTGTGACAGCCAATCAGAACTATAATTTTTGTAAATTTTTCAGAAAGTATATCATAATTTTTTTCTAAAAACAGTCCCTAGAATGGGGAGTGTTTATGAGTTTTGTATTGTGCTAGGGTTTTTCTGTTCAAAATTTGATCATCTAATAACAATATATAATATTAATATAATATATATTCTTTAGAACAGATCTGTTCTCTGTAGATATAACAAATTAAATTGAGATATTGATATCATATGAAAATATATTCTATGCGGTTTTTTTCTTTTTCGTTTTGATCTTTTCCCTTTTTATTCATCAAGTTATCCTGTGGATAAATCTGTGGATAACTTTTTTCTCCGAAAAACTTAAACAAGAAAAAAAAGTTATCCACAAGATATCCACAAACTTATCCACAGGGTGCTTTTAGTTTTGTTGAAAATGTACTATCCTGTGTTCTGTGATTTTGAGTCATTTTGTTGCTTGAAGGTGTATTCATGTTTTTCATGAAGTGTATGGTGCTTGTATGACGGCTGTGTTTCGCAATCATATTTCTCTTTGGAATTCGTGCCTGGATTCGCTCCAAGAGGTCTTGACCTCAGAGGCATTTTCAATGTGGGTTTGCCCTTTGCAGGTTAAGATTACCTCAGATATTTTGCTCATTGGTGCGCCAAATAGGATTGTATTTGATGAGGTCAAAGAAAAATGCCTTGCTTTGATAGAGGAGTTTTTTGAAGAAAATTCTTTTTATGGAATTCGTTGTGTACGTTTATACGTTCTTGGTGAAATTACTGTTCAGTATGCTCCGATCGCTCCTATTGCGAATGTTGCTGCAGTTAAGAGCGGCCATGCTCCGTTGGCTGGAGATTTGCAACCAGATTTCACTTTTGGGAATTTTATTATAGGTAAATCCAATCAGTTGGCCGAAGCTGCAGCAGAGCAGGTCGCGTTAGCACCCGGAAAAACTTATAATCCTTTATTTTTGTACGGTAGTGTAGGGCTGGGAAAAACGCATCTCTTGCATGCAATTGGAAATCGTATCAAAGAAAATCAACCGCAGCTGAATGTGCGCTATTTTCAAGCTGAGCGATTTGTGAGTGATTTAATCAAGGCTATACAGCAAAACACATTGGAAGATTTGAAGAGTATTTATCGTAAGATTGATGTATTGATGATTGATGATATTCAGTTTTTTGCAGGAAAAGAGAGAACCCAAGAAGAATTTTTTCATACATTTAACACTCTGATTGATTCTAGGCAGCAAGTGATTTTGACCAGCGATCGCTTTCCAAAAGATCTCGGTGGGATTGCAGAGCGTCTGAAGTCACGATTTGGTTCTGGATTAACGGTTGCGGTCGATCCTCCTGACTTGGAGACTCGTGTCGCGATTCTTGTTCAGAAATCTCACAATATGGGTCAGGTGCTGAGTCACACAGAGGCTTTTTTTATAGCGCAGCATGTGCGTACAAATATTCGCGAGCTTGAAGGGGCCTTTAAAAAAGTTCTGGCTTATAGTCGATTTAAATCCCAGCCTATTTCGTTAGATTTAATTCAAGAGGCACTGAAAGATGTTATTGCATCGCACCAGCAATCCACGAGTGTTTCGAATATTATGGATAAGGTTGCTCAGCGTTATGGGGTTTCTGTAAAAGATTTAGTCGGAGATGCTCGTTTTAAAAAATTTACTGGTCCTCGGCAAGTGGCTATGGCACTATGTAAGGAGTTAACCAAGATGTCTTTTCCGGAGATTGCAAAGTCTTTTGGGGGGCGCGATCATACAACTGTGATACATGCCTGTAAAAAAGTAGGCTCTCAGTTGAAGGTAGACTCTGATTTGTCAAAAGATTATCAAGAGTTAATTAAAAATTTATGTCACTAGTGCTAGAGAAATAAAAATGGTTATTCTGTTCGAAAAGAAGATTTTAATTGATGGTCTATCTAAGGTGATGGGTGCGATTGATAAAAAGCAGATTAATCCTATGCTGCAGTCTTGCTTTGTGCAGGTTGAATCAGGTAAGGCTGTTTTTATTGCGACGGATTTAGAGGTTGCAATTGAGGTTCGCAAAATTTTTGATGTACCAGTGTCAGAGAAAAAAGTTTTTCTTTTGCCTGCTCGGACTGTCTTGGATTTTTGCAAAGCTCTCCATCACGCGCAAATGATAGAGATGCATTTTGAAAAGAATCGCATCCAGATGTGTACACAATTTTCCTCTCTTTCTGTGGCATCAATGCCTGCTGATGATTTTCCCTTGTTCGATAAAAATGCCATGGTATTGGGTTCTTTTCAGATTTCAAAAAAATTGTTTAAAGATTTGTTGGAAAAAACACAATACGCTATGGCATTGGCTGATGTTCGATATTATCTCAATGGCCTCTTTCTGCAAATTCTTCCAGATGAGGTGATTGCTGTTGGGACGGATGGGCATAGACTGGCTCTTGCTCGTAAGCCTGTGCAAGAAAACAGCTTTGGTGCTGAGTTTGCTTCTCGACATTGGATTCTTCCTCGTCGAGCAGTTTTGGAGCTGCAGCGCTTATTTGAAATCGATCATGAGAATCTCACAATTTCTTTGACAAAGGATACACTTTTTGTTTCTGCGCAGGATACGATAGCGTCTTTCAAGCTTATCGAGGGGAAGTATCCTGATTATCGACGTGTAATTCCTAAAAAGCAGCCTTACCGTGTTCGCTTGGCTAAGGAAATTTTTAAAGAGGCCTTGCTGACCGTTGCCCCTGTTCTGTCGTCGCGTGATAAGGCCGTGACATTCTTTCTTGGGGAAAAGGATATTAAAATTAAAGCTATCAGTGCTGAAAATAATGAAGTGATCAGCGTTGTGTCTCTTCTCGAAGGATCTCTGAGTGCGGAAATTAAAATTTCTTTTAACTTGAACTATATTCTTGATTTTGTTAATCACGTGAAAGGAGATGAGCTCGCTTTCTCTTTTCAGGATTCAAACAGTGGGGTTGTTCTTTCTTGTTCGCAGGAAGAGCAGTATGTTGTTATGCCCTTGATTTTATAAGGATTTTTCTGTGTCTTTAAATATTTCTGATTCGACCTCTCCATCTCCACAGGCCTATGATTCTTCTAGCATTCGGGTGCTAAAGGGTCTTGATGCGGTTAAAAAAAGACCTGGTATGTATATTGGCGATACACATGATGGGTCTGGTTTGCATCATATGCTTTTTGAAGTTGTCGATAACTCTGTAGATGAGGCATTGGCTGGATATTGTAAGGACATTTTTGTCACTCTGCATGAAGACGGATCTGTGAGTGTACGAGATAATGGTCGAGGCATACCTGTCGATGAGCATAAGGAGGAAGGCCGATCCGCAGCGGAGGTCATCATGACTGTGTTGCATGCGGGTGGAAAATTTGACGATAATGCTTATAAGGTCTCTGGAGGCTTACATGGTGTAGGTGTTTCCGTTGTGAACGCCCTCAGTTCCTTGCTGCTTTTGGAGATTCATCGTGATGGATATGCTTGGTATCAAGAATATCGGGATGGCGATCCTGTTTTTCCACTGCGAAAAGGTGAGCCTTCACTGGCAAGTGGGACTCAAATTCGATTTTATCCTTCCATTAATATTTTTTCTTCAATTGATTTTACTCCTGCGATTATTGAAAAACGTTTGCGAGAGTTATCGTTTTTAAATCCCGGTATCTTTATAAGCTTTCAAAACCTTCGAGATGGGGCGGAAGCAAATCTTATTTCTTTTCAACCAGATAGTGGTTTGGTTGGTTTTGTGGGATATCTTTCACAAGCCAAGGCATCTTTGTGTAAAAAAATTATTTCTACTCAATACAAGGAAGGAAATGTTCAGGTTGATTTAGCTTTCCAGTGGTGTGACAGTTACAATGAGACCTTATTAGCATTTACGAATAATATTCCTCAAAAAGAGGGTGGAAACCATGTGTCGGGTTTTAAAAGTGGACTGACACGTACAATGAATCAGTTTTTTATTGAAAGCGGATTAAGCAAAAAAACCAAAACTGAACCAAGCGGTGAGGATATTCGAGAAGGCTTGGTTGCGGTGATTTCTATTAAAATGGGAGACCCTCAATTTTCTTCACAAACAAAAGAGCGATTGGTTTCTGATGTAAAGCGTTTTGTGGATAGTGCTGTTACAAAAGCTCTTTCTGAATTTATTTTGGAGCATCCTCAAGACGCGCGCTTGATTAGTGATAAAATTGTGGATGCTGCGCGTGCTCGAGAGGCAGCACGACGCGCCAGAGAGATGAGCCGCAAAAAAAACGCCTTAGAAATTTCCTCTCTTCCGGGGAAATTGGCTGATTGTCAGTATAGCGATCCAGCTTTATGTGAAATTTTTATTGTTGAGGGAGACTCTGCAGGTGGTGCTGCCAAGCAGTGCAGAGATCGTCGCTTTCAGGCCATTTTACCCTTGCGTGGAAAGATCTTGAATGTCGAGCGTGCACGTTTTGATCGAGTGATTGGCTCTGAGCAGGTGGGCACTTTGATTATGGCTCTAGGTTGCGGTATTGGTGAAGGTGATTTTGATGTGCAAAAATTGCGATATCATAAGATTATCCTCATGACTGATGCGGATGTGGATGGTGCGCATATTCGAACCCTTCTGTTGACCTTTCTGTATAGACATATGCCACAGCTTATTGAAGCAGGTTATGTCTATGTGGCTCAGCCTCCCTTGTACAAAATTCGATATCATGGTCAAGATTTGTATTTAAAGGGTGAGGAAGATTTGCTTGAGAAGATTCTTGCAATTATTGCATCGATGAAAATTACTTTTCCTCAAACAGAGCGGAGCCTTGATAATTTAGAATTTGTGAAGCTTTTTCAAGCTTATGAAAGATTGCTCTTTCAGTGGGTGCACGCGTGTCCTTTGCAGGAAATTTTAAAACAAGCACAAGATGGTACTGAGCATCAGTGGAATCAAAATTTTCTAGAATGCTCTTTTCATGGAGAGCCTGTTTCTTTGCAATTTAATGCTGAGCAAAAAGAATCTCTTGTGCAGATTTTTAAATTCCTACAATTGTGCTCTTACGGAGGTCTTTTGCAATTTAAAAATCAAAAAGAGTTTAGTCCGGATTTAGTGACGCTTTTGACAACAGCTAAAGAGTGGGCAAAAGTTGAGCTCAAAATTCAAAGGTTTAAGGGTCTAGGTGAAATGAATGCAGCACAACTTTGGGATACGACTATGGATCCGAAAAATCGAATCTTAAAACAAATTCGCATTCATGATGCAATAGAGTCTGATAAGCTTTTTTCTATTTTAATGGGTGACGAGGTTGAGCCTAGACGTTTGTTTATTGAAACTAATGCTTTAAATGCAACCTTGGATTACTAGAAAATGAGCATCTATTATTCTCTATGAGAGTTTAATAGATGCCTGACATCCTCATCAAGAATAGTCTTTTTAGTGACTTTTTTCTAAAAAGCAAAAATAAAAACCGTCATATTCTTCTGACGGGAGGCAGCACCAACCATATTGTTCTTTTTTCCACTGAGAGCTCGGCTGATGTGCTGGTTGAAGAGAGATCTCGTGAAATTGTGGATTTTCTTGTAAAAAGAGAGCGATGACTTCACTGTTTTCTTGATTAAGGATAGAGCAAGTGCTGTATGCCAAAATACCGTTTTTGGTGAGATGTTTCGCTGTATTGTTTAAAATTTGCAATTGTTTTTTTTGCAGCAAGTTGAGATCAATACAGTTGCGCCATAAAATATCTGGATGTTTGCGGATGACCCCGCTGCCACTACAAGGTGCGTCGACAAGCACGCAATGAGCAGGCTGTTGTGCTTTTTCATAAGCTGTCGTCCAGTCATGAGTCTGAATTGAATAAATGATTTTTTGAAACGGGAGAGTTTTTTCTATATTTCTCGCGTATTCAGCTGCTCTTTGAGGGTCAATGTCAAAAGCATCAATGTGTATTTTTGCTTTTCGATAGGTGTTTTTGATCAGAGCAAGACTTTTTCCTCCAGGGGCCGCACAGGTGTCGAGAATTCTAATCTGAGAAGATAAATCCATTTTTTCTAATAGCACATTGCACAAAACGTGCATATATTCTTGACTCGCGATGTTTTGAAAAAAGGCCTCCCCTTGTTCCTGAAGGGATCGCCAAAAAGCACTGTTTTTTTTAAGATAGTATGCATCCAAGTGAGGATGATGGATGCTATCAGTGCTTATAGGGCTTTCAATTTTTGTTTGATTCCATGGCATGATGCTCAGCCATAAAGGAGGGTGTTCATAAAAGCATAGGAGAGACGTGCTTCCTATTGTGTTGAGAACCTCTTTAAAAAAGGGATTGTTTTTTTTTGCAATCGGGACGAGGATCTTGAAGAATTCTTCCGAGTGTTCTGGTGCTTGGAAACAGATTGCCTCAAAAGGCTTAGCGATCCATAATTGAGAGATTTGTTTGAGCCCGTCTTTTAAATCACTTAAGAGTGCATTCATCGGGCGCTTTTGAAAAATTTTTTCTTCCAATGCGATTGCTAAAAATATCACAGCAAGATGAGTTGATTTTTTATTCCATTTCGGAAAATGTGCCTCTATATACCAGATTAAGCAGGAGAGATGCCGAAGAGTAAAATATCTGAGTCGTTTCCCACTTTCCGAGAGATTCATTTTCGCTGCTTCTTGTTCTCGGATATGAAGGCCTGCAACCGATTGATATTCAAAGAAATCTTTTTTCAAAGATTGAGCAATAAGAAATTTTTCTTTTTTTCCTAACATTTAAACCTGCTTGCTCTGTGATAAAAGTTGTCCTGTTTCATATAGCCAGTGTTGAGGATTTTTGAGCTCTGTATGAGCGTCAAAAGCTTTTTTTCCTTCTATTTGGAGAGTTTTGATTTCAATATAGCCATCTTGTGTTTCTGCATAACATCTTTGGTTTTGAATGAGAATTTTTCCTTTTTGACCAGAGAGGGGAATGTCTAAAGAGGCTTGGGTACAGTCCAGAATTTTTACTCGCTTATTTTCTTGTGTCCATGTGTATAGGCCTGGCCAAGGTGATAACCCCCTGAGCTTTCTAATGATTTTTTCAGATGTGTCGGTTTCCCAGAGAATTTCGCCCATCTCTTTTGTAATTTTCGGCGCATAGGTGGGGTCTCCGCTTTGTGCAACAGCTTTGATTTTGGGATCTTTGAAGAATGACTTTAAAAGGTCCGCTCCTTTTTTCCCTAAATCTTGAGTCAGGCTCTCGAGCGTATCCGTTGTTTTCATGATATGAATATATTCACTTAAGATTGGTCCTTCATCCATGCCTAATGTCATTTGCATCAGTTGTACACCTGTTTTAGCATCTCCGTGAATGAGCGCATGTTGTATAGGTGCAGCACCTCGCCACCGAGGTAACAGTGATCCATGCAAATTGAGTGGTCTATATTTTGGGAAATTTAAGAGCCATTGGGGAATAATTTTTCCGTAAGCTGCAACAATAAGATAATCGCAGGGAAAATCCGATAAGGTTTCTTTAAGAGCCTCTTCTTTTAATGATGTGGGCCTCAAGATATCTAGGCACAGATCTTGTGCAGCCAGATCGACTGGGCAATACGTTTCGACTAAGCCACGCCCAGCTGGTTTGGACGGCTGAGTGATGACGAGAAGAATCTCAGAATGCTGAGCTGCCATTTTTAAGATGGGCACTGCGAATTGGCCTGATCCAAAAAAGATGATACGAGGTTTAGCTGATTTTTGAGCCATAAAATGATGATCCTACTAATGGGGGATTTTTTTTTCTAGTATGCTGGGAGCCTTATATTTTTTCCATATTTTTGTGCTTTCTTGAGAAGTTTTGAGTCTATCGGGGAACATAAGGCCATTTAAGTGATCAATTTCATGTTGGACACAGGAGCTTGCAAGTTCTGAAAAGTCTTTTTCTATCCAAGTGCCTGTGAGGTCTTGATATCTGAGCGTTATTTTTTTTGGTCGATAGATTTTTGCCTGAATACCTGGAAGAGAAAGGCATCCCTCTTCGACGCTATGTAAATCGGTCGATTGTGAAATAATTGTGGGATTGGCAATAAATATTGGCTCGTTACGCGCTTCAGATAAATCCATCACAAAAATTCGAAATAGCAATCCTACTTGGTTTGCTGCTAAACCGATCCCTTGATTTGTATACATAATTTTTAGGAGCTCTTCAAAGTATTTTTCAGATAAATCAAATCTTTCAAACAAACAAGCTTTTTGACGTAAACTGGGGTATGGATAGTATTTTAAAGAAAGTTCTGGAATATCAAGAGGCATGATGCTTGATTGGTGCTATAAATAATGACTAGTATTATAACATCGACCACAGTCAAAAGATACCCTCAAAATCCCGGTTTTTGCCTTGCTTTTCCCTTAAAATTCAAAGACAAATGCATTTTTTTGAGCGTATTTTTATCAGCCATTTTAGATATTTTATAGGGAGAATCGATTTTTATGACTCAAATACTAATGATTGTTGAGTCTCCATCCAAGGCCAAGACAATTCAGCAATATTTAGGCCAGGGATATAAGGTTTTAGCGAGTTACGGGCATATTCGCGATCTTACTCCTAAAAAGGGAGCTGTGATTGTCTCGTCAAAATCTATTGAGATGAAATACGAAGTTGTGAAAAAAAATGCAGAGCATTTAGAGAGGCTTTATAAAGAAGCTTTACATTCTTCAGAAATTTTATTAGCTACCGATCCTGATCGCGAGGGCGAAGCGATTGCTTTTCATTTGGCAGAAATTTTTAAAGAACGAGGACGCTTAGAGAAGATCCCGATTCAGAGAGTTGTTTTTTATGAAATTTCAAAAAAGTCTGTTGCTCAAGCGCTTTCTATGAAGCGTGATCTTGATTTTGCATTGATTAATGCGCAACAGGCAAGAAGAGCTTTGGATTATTTGGTAGGGTTTGGGCTTTCGCCGGTTTTGTGGAAAAAGGTGAAACCTGGGCTTTCTGCGGGTAGAGTACAATCTCCTGCTTTGCGTATGATCTCTGATCGTGAGAAAGAGATTTTGGACTTTCAAACCAGAGAGTATTGGAATATTTTTGCACATCTTGTTTCAAAAAAAGAATCATTTGAGGCGAAATTAACGCATATACAGGGAAAAAAAGTTCAGCAATTTGATTTTGCTAACCAAAAAAATGTGAATGAGTGTCTAGAAAAGATTGATTTTGAAGCGGGTCAGAGATGGGATGTGATTGATATTCAAGACAAACAAAGAAAAAGGCATCCTGTTGCTCCATTTACAACATCTACCTTACAACAAGAGGCCGCTAGAAAATTGGGTTTTTCATCATCACATACGATGAAAGTCGCTCAACAGTTGTATGAAGGTATTGATATTGGAACTCATATTCAAGCTCTTATCACCTACATGAGAACTGACTCGGTTTCTTTGTCTCAAGATGCTGTGACTGCAGTGCGTTCTTTGATAGCGGATTCTTTTGGTTCGGAGTACCTTCCCCTTCATCCGCGAGAGTATAAAACTAAATCTAAAAATGCTCAGGAGGCACATGAAGCTGTTCGTCCCATTGATCCTTCATTAGAGCCTGATGGTGTGAAAGCATATTTGACTGCAGATCAGTATAAACTGTATCGCTTAATTTGGTCTCGTACTGTGAGTAGCCAAATGAGTGATGCTCTTTATGAAGAGCAGGTGATTAAAATTTTGGCTGGAGAGCACTATCATTTTGAAACCCGCCGCTCGTTATTAAAAAAAGAAGGCTTTCTTGTGCTCTATCAAGAGGGACAGGATGATGAAAGTCAAGAAATTTTAGCTTCGAAGCGCCTCTTTAAATTGGAAATTGGTGATCGTCTGGTCCTCAATAAGTGGAGTCCTACACAGCATTTTACAGAGGCACCTTCACGATATAATGAGGCGAGCTTGGTGAAGGCGCTCGATTCTTATGGAATTGGGAGACCTTCAACTTATGCGTCGATTATTTCTACTTTAAAGAATCGTGGTTATGTTGAATTGAGACAAAAACGTTTTTATCCGACAGATATTGGCACAACAGTGAGCGATTTTTTGAAAAAGTTTTTTTCAACATATGTCGATTATTCTTTTACTGCTCAGCTAGAAGATCAATTAGATTCTGTTGCTGCGGGTGAATTGGAATGGGCATCCCTTGTGCATAGTTTTTCTGAGCCATTTAATCATATTATTCTGCATGTCACTGAGAAGATTAGCAAAAAAGAAGCGATTGCTGAGGAAATTGGCGAAAATTGCCCAGAATGCGGACACGCTTTGTTAAAAAAACTTGGTCGTAGCGGTAGATTTATTGGCTGTTCGAACTATCCTGAGTGTCGTTATGCGCGGCCTTTAGAGAGCGCGGACGGAAGCGCGCCACCTGCTTTAGAAAGATCGTGTCCGGAATGTCAAAAACCGTTGATTCATCGTAAAGGTCGATATGGGCTATTTATTGGATGTTCTGGGTATCCAGACTGTAATTACATTGAGTCTAAACAAAAGGCGATTGAGACAGATATCACATGTCCTGCTTGTTTAGAAGGGAAAATTGTGGGTAAAAAGTCTAAACGAGGTCTGATATTTTTTGCATGTAATAAATATCCTACATGTAAGCAATTGTATTCGGGAGAGCCGATAGAAAGTCCGTGTCAGCAATGTGGATATAAATTAAGAATTAAAAAGCAGCTAAAACGCACGGGTGATTGGTTGGTGTGCCCGCAAAAAGAATGTGGTCATAAGGAATCTTTGGGTTTTGATTATTTTGAGCAACAAAAATCCAGCTAAAGTGGCAAAGAGGGCTGGGATTGATTGTAATACCCTTCATCAGTGTTGAGTGTCAAAGTGATAGGAATAAAGATGCATGATTCGATGAGACATTTTTTAGCAGTGTTGGAAGAAAGCCAATCGTTCGCTGAAAGTTCTGTTCTTGACTGGCTCGGGCAGAAAATGCAACGAGAGCGAGTTATCACTCCGTCGAGTTCAAGTCTGATGCTCACTGCCTCAGGTGGCCCTATTGAGAAAGGCGCTATTTTGGTGACGACGATGCAGGGTTCTTCACTGCCTTTAGCTGCAACGCAGAGAGAGGGGAGAGAATCTTTGGTGGGAGCGCCCTATTCGGTGTGTGGATTATCAATTATTTTACATCCTAGGCACCCGTTGGCTCCCACGATACATGGCAATATTCGTATGTTTTGTGTTGAGGGTCAGCGTGGCATTGTGACTTGGTATGGCGGAGGCATTGATTTAACACCGTTTAGTGTTGATACGGTGTTGGCTAAGAAATGGCATGATGGTGTGTATGCACAAACCCTGCAATTCGGAACAGACAGAGATTATTATCTTTGGCGCAAACAATGTGATGAGTATTTTTATTTAAAGCATCGCGGCGAACCTAGAGGTGTTGGGGGGGTGTTTTTTGACGATCTGTCGATGGGTTCCAGCGGTGATCAGCAGCGTTTGCATCTATCGCTTGCTGGACTCATTGAATATCTTTTCAGCTTTTATATTCCTGTTGTGGCTGATATTGAAAAGCGTCTTCTTATAAATGATGACGATCGATCGTTCCAGGTCTTTCGAAGAGGGCGATATGTTGAGTTTAATTTACTTTATGATAGAGGGACATTATTTGGCCTTCAAAGTGGTGGGCGTGCAGATTCGATTCTCTTATCCATGCCACCTTTAGTGAGTTGGCCTGTTGGGTTGAATGAAACTTTTCGTCAAAGGAACGCAGATCTGATTGATTTCTTTGTTAAAACAACACACTACGCTTCGTTTGATAGATGCGTTGAAAATGCGCATTTCAGCTAAAGTGAAATTAATTGAAAAAAGACGAAAAGAAGTGTTGACAAAGAAACTGAGGCGTGTAGAATAGGCATTACTTGGTAGCGATGAAGCGAAAGCGAAGTTGAGACCAAAAGCTCTTGAACAAAAGAAGTGAATGATATGTGTGGGCACCGAAGCGAAAGCTAAGAAAAGTCAATTTTATATAAACACAAGAGTTTGATCCTGGCTCAGATTGAACGCTGGCGGCATGCTTAACA